>Ga0155452_1138_pt1 | contig 27881 bp, 25 predicted proteins | sample RifCSPhighO2_02_FD_111900 | JGI IMG/M metagenome (GOLD analysis project Ga0155452, IMG submission 111900) | Elusimicrobia bacterium RIFCSPHIGHO2_02_FULL_57_9
CGCCCGCCTTGCAATTGCCCTTGTCTCACGGGGCGGATTTGGTCGTTCATTCCACCACCAAATATCTCGGCGGGCATTCCGACGTGATCGGGGGCTGCGTGGTGAGCAATGACGAACAGCTTTTTCAGAAGCTTAAATTCCTGCAGAATGCGGTGGGAGCCGTGCCCGGCGCGCTGGACTGTTTTTTGGTTCTGCGCGGCACTAAGACCTTACCCCTGCGGCTGGCCAAGCACTGCGAAAACGCCATGGCCGTGGCCAAGCATTTGCTGGCTCACCCGGAGGTTGTCTCGGTGCACTATCCGGGCCTGCCTCATCATCCCGGCCATGCTCTGGCCAAAACCCAGATGTGCGGCTTCGGCGGCATGATTTCCTTTGAATTAAAAGGCGATATGGAGCGCGCCAAGCACATGATTTCCATGACCGAGGTCTTTTCCTTGGCGGAGAGCCTGGGCGGCGTGGAGTCTTTGATCGGGCATCCCGCCAGCATGACACACGGATCCATCCCGCGCGAAGAAAGACTTAAGTCCGGCCTGGTGGACGGCCTCATCCGTCTTTCCGTGGGCATCGAGGATGTCAACGACTTGATCGATGACCTCGAGCAGGCTATAACCAGAAGCTTGGTCTAAAAGCGGTCTGACCCCAGCGGCAATGTCGGCACCCCGGCACCATTCCAAAATATTGAATGGTGCCGTCCCTTACAGTAATTTTGGAAAGGGACGGCCCGAAAGGGGAGCTGGGCCTTCCGGGCCGGCGGCGGGCTGGCTTCAGGAATCCCGCCCCTCGGTCGCAGTTTTTATTTTTAGGCGGCCGGTACGGGGTTCTGGAGCCCATGTCTTATATACGATTTGGCCCCCGAAAATGTTGCGGACTATTTTCTAGGTTGAAAGGCGCCTGGTTGTTTCTGGGTCTAAAGATTTCGCTATTGCAGGACTAAAGACCTATGCGTGCGGCGGCAAGTTTTTGGGATAATGAATAATAGGCAGGATTGCGATCGGAGGAGGTAAGAAAATGTTTAAAATTCATCCGTCAGTGCTGGCGGCGCTGCTTATCGGCTGGGCCTTGGGGGATGCCGATGCTCGGATAAAATCGCCGGCTTTGGCGCAGCTCGAGGACGCGGAACGGCAAAGCGCGTCTCAAGCGGGTCGCCTGTCGCGCCAGGACTATCCCGTTGCCGCCGTGGAAGCGAAAGCCATCAAATTGCCACCCGGATATTACCGCGCGATTCCCGGCACGAGAATCCGCCGGGCTGATGGGACAGTCCTGATCCTGCGTCCGTCCACGGGCAACGGGCTGGGCTGGGCTGGGCGCTTTATCAACTCCGCCTCAAATCCGGACGGCGTTTGTAAATTTCTCGCTAAACTGCTTGGGATTCAAGGCCTGAGGGAGTCCGTCGCCGTCGAGCCGGCTCCCATCCCCGCCGTCACGGTCGTCATTGACGCAGACGGGCATCCTACAGACGGTTCCGTGATGGGGCGCTACCTGAACGCCATCATCTGCCGATAGCTTTATTTGCCGAGGACGGTTATATCGACGTCGTCGGCTTCGACGCAGGAATCCGGGCCTTCCCGGCATAGATACATTTGCACGCGGCTGGAGCATTCGGCCTGGCTCATGAGGTTTCTCCAATTCCAAACCAGGCCCGCGATGCGCAGCTTATAACGGCCCTTGGAGTCCGTCATGGTTTCCTTCGATTTGAGGATCTGTTCGGATTCTCCCTGGGAGGTTTCGCAGCTCTTGATCAGCTCGGCCTTGACCAGTATGAGCTTTTCAGATTGAAGCTGTGCCTGGCCTGATTTGACGGTCCAATGAGGCTTCGGGTAAAAGACGCAAGCCGAAAGCAAAGAGCCCGGCAGGCAGAGCGCGAGAAGTCTGAATTTCATTTTGACGTTTTGCGCTTGGAAGCGGAGGCCAGGGTGCGGATACGCGCGGTTTGAGCGCGAATTTTGATCGTTTCCAGCTGATTTATCTGGCGTTCATAGCGCAGGGTCAACATGAAGCCGTAGATGGGGAACCAGGAGCCTTTGGTCAAGCGCCGCCGGAAAGTTTCGATCATGCGCGCGGAGGCTTCTTCGATCTGTCCTAGAGCTTCGATTCGCCGCAAGGCAACCGGCTTAAACATTTCCGCGGGCAAAGAGGCCTGCTGCGCGTCGGCGTCTCCCGGCAGCAAGGAATGGTGGAGCCCGAGCAGGTTGCCAAGAAGCCGGCGGTCGGAATCTTGGCCGAGGTCTCCCAGAATCAAGAAGGGCTTGCCGGCGGAATATGTTTCAACCATGGAGGCCAGCTCGAAAATCTGGGTCATGCGCAAAGTTCTATACTGAACCGCTCCTTCATCGGCGATGAAACGGGTGTTGTAAGCGTCGACCGGCCCTTGCGGGGTCTGCATGCGCACCAGGAGAATGCCGCTGTCGATCTGCCGCAGTCCGCTGCGCCGCAGCCGCGACATCGGGCAGCTGAAGGCTTGCCATCTTTCCTCGATAATGGGAAAGCGGGAGAGCACGATTAAGCCGTTTCTCATGCGCCCGCCGTAGTAAGGCAGCCCCAATCGCGGCAGAGCCGAGCCATCGCCCAGCCTCCAAGCGTTTTGCAGGGCCACTAAATCCGGGTCCGCTTCGCCTATGGCTTCGGCTAAACGGCTGGTCGCCTCCTGGGAGCCGGGAGCGGTTTTATCAATATCGAAATTGAGCACGGCCAGGTCGGCGGCCAGCACCCAGGTTGAAGTTAAAAAGCAAGCGGCGGTTAAAAGAAGCCGGTGTTTTATAGGCCCCGCACTCCTTCCTTGAGCAGCATGCGCCGCTTGGTTTTGACGCCTCCGGAAGCGGAATAGCCGGTCAAGCTTCCGTTGGCCCCTACCACCCTGTGGCAAGGGATGAGGGGCGCGAAGGGGTTTTTGCCCAAAGCCTGCCCCACGGCCCGGGCGGCCTTGGGTTTGCCGATTTGCCGGGCGATCCAGCCGTAAGTGCGCACTTCCCCCTTGGGAATCGCCGCGCAGGCCTTCCATACGGCTTGATAAAAGCGCGGATAGCGCTTCATGCGCTGCAGGACGTTTTTCGATATTTTCATTTCTTTTAACGGTCTCCTAGAACAATTTTACCCAAAATTCTGGGGCCGCGGGAGCCGGTGGCTCGCGGGCAATTATTAGCTTGGCGCGCCCGGGCGCGCCAAGCCAGCCAGGCGAAGCAAGCCGCTTCCTTGGCCATGACGGGGATGCCGTATTTTTCCGAGCGCACGAGAGGGGCTTCCAACTCTTGGGCCAGATGTTGCATGAGCGCGGGATTAAGAGCGCCCCCTCCGCTGACCACGACCTCCTGGATTATTAGGCCTCGCGGGCTAAAACGGCGGTAGGAATCGGCGATGGATCGGGCGGTTAATAGGCAAAGCGTGGCAAGAACATCGGGAAGGCGGCTGCGGCTGATGGTGCCAAAATAGCGGCGCAGGAATTCTTCGCTGAATAAACTCTTGTCCAAGGATTTGGGCGGCTTTTGCCGGAAGTAGGGAAGTTGCAGCAGTTCGCTTAATTTTCTCTCGTCTGGTTTGCCGCGCTCGGCCAGCCGGCCATCCCTGTCCATCTCCTGCCGGCCATTCGTCGCCAGACGGACGGCCAAGTCCATCAAAGTGTTGCCCGGGCCTGTGTCAAAAGCGCTCCAGAGCTTGCCGCGGCCCACCATGGAAACATTGGCAATACCTCCGATATTCTGTGCGGCGCGAAGGGGCCCCTGCGCGAAAAGAAATTCATCGAAAGCGGGCATAAGCGGGGCGCCTTGCCCTCCGGCCGCGATGTCTCGCGGCCGAAAATCAGCGATGACGTCGGCGCCCGTGCGCTCGGCGATGACGCAGGGTTCGGCCAGTTGCAAAGTGTTTGGCGGATCTTTATCCGGGCCATGCCATACGGTTTGGCCGTGCGAGCCGATAAGCCTCACAGGCGAGCGGCCGGCCAGCTTCAAGGCCGCTTGAGCGAAAGCCTCTCCCAGCTCCATATTAAGCCGCGAAAGCTCGGCGGCCTTCAACTCCGGCGCGTTAAGAACCCGGGATTGAAGGCCGGGCGAATAGGGATAGGTTTTATGCCGCAGCACTGAAACCGAACGGCCCGAAAGTCGCACCAGGGCCGCGGTTACCCCATCGGCGGAGGTGCCGGACATCAGGCCTACAACAAGCGAGGGCCTCATTGAGCGGCACCAAAGTTATCCACATTGCCCGGGGCGCCCAGGGTGATGTGGATAAGTCGATTGCGGATCAAGGGATAAGACGATTTTCCTGACAATTTCAATTTTTTGGGAGCCGCCCTATTCTATCATTTCGCTCCAGCCGCAAAATATCGCGCAAGCCCTGGATGCCAAACTTTATGTGGGATTGCGCTAGCAGGCCGGGTCAAGGCTGAATTTAGTATAATCTCCTCTCGCCAAAAATGGATTCAAACTCTAATTTGGATATGTCCAGCGACAAGCGGATCATACGCTCCGCCGTTATTTTTTATAACGAGACCAAGCCGGAGGCCGTGCGCACCTTAAAACAAGTGCTGCCGGCCCTTAAAGCCCGCGGGGTGAAGGTTTGGATCGGCCGCAAGCCGTCGGCGCTGGGAGATAAATTGCGCATAGCCGATATCGCCGTCGCCTTGGGCGGCGATGGGACCATGCTGCGCGCCGCGCGCACCCTGGCGCCGCGCTCCATTCCCCTTCTGGGCATTAATTCGGGGGGGCTGGGTTTTCTTTCCGGGACCGACGCCTCTGAATTCAAGCGCCATTGCGACGCTATCTTGACCGGGAAATTCGTTCTGGAGGAGCGTTGGATGATCTCGGTCGAGGCTTATCGCGGCCGCCGCCGTCTTTTTGGGCCCAATATCGCGCTTAATGATTGCGTTATCCGCTGCGGCGACCAGGCCCGCGCCATTTCCTTAAATACCCGCTCCGCGGGCCGCTTCGTGGCCGATTATTTCGGCGATGGACTTATCGTTTCCACCCCCACGGGCTCCACGGCTTACGCCTTGGCGGCCTCCGGCCCCATCGTTGACCCGCGTCTGGACGTTTTATTGATCGCTCCGATTTGCCCGCATACCCTGACCCAGCGGCCGCTGATTATCCCGGCGTTCGACCCGCTGACCGTCATGTTGACGGCGCGCTATGCGCATGAGGCTCCCCGGGTTTTGCTGTCGCTCGACGGTCAATTGGGCTGCGCGTTAAAAGTCGGCGATGAGGTGCGCATCGCGCGGTATGAGAAGCCGTTTAAGCTGCTCTTGAATCCCGACCGTTCGTATTACGAGATTCTGCGCCGGAAGCTTAAGTGGGGGGAACGGTAATTTATGTTGAGATCCCTGACCATAAAGAATTTTGCGGTGATTGACGAGCAGACCCTGACCCTGTCGGAGGGCCTCAATGCGCTGACCGGTGAAACCGGAGCCGGCAAGTCCATCCTGATAGAAGCCCTGGGCTTTTTGCTGGGAGCCCGCGGCAGCTCTTCCTGGCTGCGTGCCGGGGCCCAACGTTTGGAAGTCATCGGGGCTTTCGATCAGGAGGATTTCCCCAAGGAGATCCGGGCTCAGTTTAAGATCATGCAGTCGCCCGTGCTGTTGCGGCGCGAGCTCGACGTCTCGGGCAAGACGCGCGCCTGGATTAACTCTCAAGGCGCCCCGCTTTCGATTCTTTCCGCGCTGGGCAATGTCTTGGTCGATTTTCACGGCCAGCACGAGCATCAGACCCTGCTTCAATCTTCCATTCAACTCGAACTGCTGGACCGCTTCGGTGATTTGCAAACCGAGCTTAAAGAAACGGCGGCGGCCTACGAGGCATGGTCCAGCCTGCGCGCGGAAAGCGGGCAGGCGAAGATGTCGGATGAGGAGCGCCGCTTGCGCATCGAGACATGCCGTTTTCAGCTGCAGGAGCTTAACGAGGCGAATTTGCGCATAGGCGAGGAAGAGGAGTTGGAAGCCGCGCTTCCTTTGCTGAAAAATGCCGAGAGGCTTAAGATTTCCGCCGACGCGGCTTACGAGCTGCTTTACGAACAGGAAGGCTCGATTAGCGCCGGTCTGTTTAAAGTGGAACGGGCGGTGGGAGAGCTGTCCAAAATCGACGCGGGGATGAAGCCGTCTTATGAGCAATTGGAGGCCGCCCGGCTCTCTCTCGAGGATGTGACGCGCGCCATCGGCGTTTATCGCGACCATGTTGAAATCAATCCGGGCAAGCTGGACGCCATCCTGGCGCGGCAAGAGCATCTCTCGCGGCTTAAAAAGAAATACGGTTTGACTATCGCGGACATGTTGGCGGCGCGGGAGCGTGTCGCCGCCGAGTTCGACCGCTTGGAGAATTCCTCACAGCGCCAAGACCGCCTTGAGGCCGAGCTTAAGGCCGCGGCCGAAAACCTGGAAACGGCTTGCTCACGCATTCATAAGGCCCGGCTTAAAGCCGCCGCCGGGCTTGAGCGCAAGCTGCTCAAGGAATTGAAGGTTCTGGGCATGCCCCAGGCGCGGTTTTCAGTTTCCTTGGAAATGGAAGAAGGAAGCTATTCTCAGACCGGAGCCGACGGCGCGGAATTCATGCTGGCTGCCAACCCCGGGGAATCCTTAAAGCCGGTCAAGGATATCGCCTCGGGAGGCGAACTGTCGCGGGTGATGCTGGCCTTGAAAACCGTGCTGGCGCAAGCCGATCGCGTTCCTATTCTGGTTTTTGACGAAGTAGATGCCGGTATCGGCGGAATCGTGGCCAGGGCCGTGGGCCGCAAGCTCTCCGCTTTGGGCGAGTCCCGCCAGGTGCTTTGCGTGACCCATTTGCCGCAAGTTGCTTGCTGCGCGCATAACCATTATCAGGTCGTTAAGGAAGTTGACAAGGGGCGGACGCTGGCCAGGGTCGAACGTCTGGACGGCTCCAAGCGTTTGGATGCCTTGGCGTTGATGCTGGGAGGTCGGCAGGCTACCGCGGCCAGCCGCAAACACGCCCAAGAGTTATTGGAGAGTTCACTCGCATGCTAACGCCCGAAAATAATTCCTTATCGGCCGCAGCACCAGGCGCTCTGCGCCAGGTGATCCGCACTCGCTTCGCCCCGTCGCCCACCGGCTTTCTCCACATTGGAGGGGCCAGGACCGCGTTGTTTAATTGGCTTTTCGTCCGGCATCACAAAGGTCGGTTTATCCTGCGCATCGAGGATACCGACGAGGTCCGTTCCACCGGCGATTCGGTCAACGCCATTCTTGATTCCATACGCTGGCTGGATCTTAGTTGGGATGAAGGTCCGCTCGACGATAAACGAGATTCCGGATCGTATGCGCCCTATTATCAGATGCAGCGGCTTGAGCTGTATCAGAAATACATGGCGCAGTTGGTCAAGGAGGGACTGGCCTATTCTTGTTACTGTTCCAAGGAAGATTTGGACGCCATGCGGCGTTTGGCGCAACTGGAAAAACGGCCTCCCCGCTATGACGGCCGCTGCCGCGAGTTGACGCAATCCCGGCGCAAGGAACTGGAGGCGGCCGGAAAGAAGGCCTCTCTACGCTTTAAAATGCCGGAGGAAGGAACCACGGTGGTGCCGGATTTAATCCGCGGCAATGTCAGCTTCGAAAATAAATTGCAGCAGGATTTTGTCATACGAAAAACCACCGGCGGCCCGACTTATAATTTCGCCTGCGTGATTGACGATCATCTCATGGAGATCAGCCATGTGATCCGCGGCGACGAGCATTTATCCAACACCCCTTCCCAGATCCAGATTTACAAGGCCCTGGGGTGGGAGCCGCCTAAATTCGCGCATCTTTCCATGATTTTGGGGCCGGACGGCGCCAAGCTTTCCAAGCGCCACGGCGCGACCTCGGTGCTGGAGTACAAGCAGCAGGGTTTCTTGCCGGCGGCCTTGCGCAATTACTTGGCTTTGCTCGGCTGGTCGACAACCGATTCCCAGCAGCTTTTCACCGAGGCTGAACTTTTCGAACGATTCGATTTGGCGGGTTGCCAAAAAAGCCCGGCGACCTTCGATCCCGTCAAACTTTCCTGGATGAATGGGGAATACATCCGCAAAATGCCGATCGCCCGATTGGTCAAGGAAGCCGAACCGTTTATTAAAGCCGCCGGCATTGCGTCCAACGGCGGTCCGAGCCTGGAGAAGGCCGTCTCCCTGGAGCATGAAAAATACAAACAGCTGACGGAAGTCCCGAGGTTGATCGATTTTTTCTACAAACCGGTCGAATTCACGCCTCAGGCCATGGACCAAGTGTTGCGCCAATCAGGGGTTAAGCGGATCCTGGTGGAGTTGGCGGAGGATTTAAACCAGGTTTCTCCGTTCACCCACGATATCCTGGAGGAACGGGTGCGGAAATTTTGCGCGAACCGGGGACTTAAAACAGGCCAGGTGTTTCATCCCCTGCGCGCCGCTTCCACGGGACGCACGGAAGGCCCCACCCTGTTTTTGATGCTTGAGATCATGGGTCGAGATATGGTAATCTCCCGCCTTAAATCAGCCGCCGCCTTGCTTAATTAAGAGGGTTTTATGAAAAAAAGAACGATCAAGAAAAAAATCGCGGTTCCAAGCGTTGAACGCCGGCATTCGCGTCACCCTTCCGTTGCCAGGCCTCTGCCCAAGGGGAAGGTGGGGCCTATCCGCAAGCAGTTGTTGGCCATGCGCGATGACCTTATGAACACCGTGCGCAATCAACAGGTTTCGGATACTTCCGGCGATATAGGCGATCCCGTGGATCAGGCCAGCCAGTCGATTGAGAAAGAGCTGCTTTTCGAGCTTTCCGACAATGAGCGGACGACCTTGGATCAAATCGAGGCGGCTTTAAGGAAAATCGGGAAAGGCACTTACGGTGTATGCGAGTCTTGCCAACAGCCTATAGCCAAACAGCGTCTTTCGGCCCTTCCCTTTGCTCGTTATTGCATCGGCTGCCAGAGTTCTTCGGAAAGTTCCCCGGAGCTGGTGGAGCCGGTGCCGGAACTCCGAGGCTTTGGCGGCGGCGAAACGCCGGCCGAATAACGAAAACACCTTCCTTTCCCACCGTATTGAAAATGTAACAAGTCTGGGCTACACTTCCATGATAGCCCATGCGCTATTTCATTTATAAAGACTCGCAAATTTCCGGGCCTTTTTCCCGGGAGGAATTGGCGCAAATAAGCGATTTGCGCCCGGAGACCCTGGTTTGCGAGGAGGGTATTTCCGGCGGCCATGACGGCGATTGGAAGGCCATCGACCAAATATCCGAGCTGGCCGAGCTCGACGCTCCATCCGCGGTTTCCTTGGCGCAGAGGCCGCCTTCGTGGGAAGGGCAATCCCCAGGCGGTGTCGCGGGCGACCGAGGCGCGGTCGATGAATTCGAGCCCGCCGACCTCCCGGATTGGGATACGCTTTGGGTCAAATCCGGGGAAAGCGCCGGAGCTTTATCCCTGGCTGAAAGCAAAATCCAGGACCTAAATCAGCAGTTAGACGTCCTGCGGGCGCGACTGGTCGAATGGGAGAAAAGGAGTAGTTCCGGAGCCGACAAAGAGCGTAAGACTTCCTACAAGTCTAAATCCACGGATGAAACCAAACAGGCTCTGGCGTTGGCCTTGTCGGCCGAGGGCAAGGCCAGGGAGCTGAGCCGTCAAATGCAGCTTCTTTCGGAGCGATACGAGCGCATGCTGCACCGTTGGGAAAACACCGAACTTCAGCGGGAACGCGAAAGTTTCTCCTCTAAGTCGGGCAGTGAGTTGCTCCGGGTGGAAGATAAAATACGAGATCTGACCAATCAATTAGAAAAAATATCGGATAAGGTTCGCCAACCCAAGAAGGAAGAAGATGATAAATTCTCAGTGCTCTCCGAGCGCATGGAAACTCTTTTGGAAAGATTCGCGGCATGGGAAAGAAAACTGGAGGAGGCGGAGGTCGAGAAAATAGAGGAGCCCGCGCCGCGGAATGAGGAAGGTGTTTCCGCGGCGTTGGCCGAAGGCCAACGCCCCCCCTTACCATACGGCCCGGCGCCGCAGGAGGTCTCACAGGCCCCGCCCCCGGCGCCGGAACAACCGCCTGAGCCGGCCGAAGAACCCGCTGCGCCGGAGCCAAGCTCTGAACCGGAGGGAAATAGTCCCGTGGCCCAGTCCTGGTGGACCGAGTCCGAATCTCAGCGCCTTAAGCCGCGCGTTAAATTGCAGCCTTTAAATCTTAAGGCCAAGCAGGAGTCGTCCTCAGAGCCGCCCAAGACCGCAAAAACCAAGATTAAGCTATCTCCCGCGAAAACCCTGCGCGTTATAATTAAGGGGCATAAGAAGGAGGAAGGCGCTCCCGCGGCGTTGGCCGAAGGCCAGCGTGGCCCCTTACCATACGGCCAGGCGCAGCCGGATACCGTAGAGTTGGAGCCCGAACCAGCGCCGGGAGGCATTTCCTTAACCCCGATTCCTCCTCTATTCCAGCCTATGGCCCAAGCGCCGGCCGCAGCGCCGCTGCGGAAAGAGGAAGACGTTTCCGCGGTGCCTGGCCCTTTACCATACGGCCAGGCGCCCGAAGAACAAGCCCAGCCGCCCCAGGAAATCGCGTCCGATACGGCGCCCTTTGAGTTGGAAGCTAGCCCAACGCCTTTCGAACCAGCGCCGAGCCCGGTTGACTTTGAGCTTACGCCGGGGCCGTCTTCCTTTGAGCCCGTGCCGGCTCCCGCCTACGAATCGGCCCCGAGTCCGACCGTTGAACCTATGACGAAGCTTCCTATTTTGGCGCCCCTTCCATCGGAAGAAACCCCGGTTCCGGGCGCCACTGCGCCTTTCGAGGAGTTTTTATCCAAACCCCGGCCGACTCGCGCGGCCAGGCCGGCCCCCAAACCTTTCCCCAAACGTTTAGTCGGAGGCGTTGTTTTATTGCTTGTCCTGGCAGTCATCGGGTTTGTCTTTTTCGGCGGTTCTCAGCCAAGCCCGAAGCCGGCGCAGTCCGGGGAAGAGCAAGCGCCGGCTTCGGCGAGTTTGGCGCCGACCATGCCAGCTCAACCAGCGCCGCCCCCCTTGGGGCCGACGGCGGCCGCGCCGAATTCCGGGCCTGTTCCTGGATATGACGGCAGCGACGCCGCGTTGAACTTGGTTAAGAATTATCCTTTAGACGGCAATCGGGGAACCGTGGAGAAATGGCTGCAATATTCTTTCATGGCCAATCCCAGCAGCGGCAATAAGGAGGAATGGACGGCCGGGGCCGTGGATGCGACGACTTATTTGGTGCAGTATAGGGTTCTCCCGGGTCTTCAGAGCGGCGTCAAGGAATCGATCACCTATCTATTCGAGGCGGACATAAGCCGCAGGACGGTTAAAGGCAGCAACCCCTCTTCTCGGCAGCTTATGGCCGGGGCCGCTGCGCCCGCGCAATCCCCTCCGCGGCGTAAAAGGCAGGCCGCAGCGGGTTCTCGCAAGGTAAAAAGGCTCCCGCAGCTGCCTCTTCCCAGCGACAAGCAATTAAATCCGCGTAAAAAAGTTAAATCGGCGCCAAGACAAAATACGGACATGGATTTATAGCGGCAGCATTGACAAAGGTGGTTTTGGAGGCTAACCTAGTACTCGAAAGCGACCATGGCCAACACGCAACACGCCCTATCATTGGGTTTGCCCCGGAGGCTGGCCGACCTTTTGGTCGAGGAAAAGATCATTACCGCAGATCAGCTCAAAAATGCCTTGGAAACTCAACGCCAGGGGGGCCAGGGCGGGGACAAGTTGGGCACGATTCTCATCGGAAAGGGGTTTATCAAGGAAGAGCGGCTGCTGGAGTTTTTAAGCCAGCAATGCGGCATCAGCTATGTGAGCCTCGCTAATATGCCCAAGATTCCGGAAGAGGTTATTGCCGCGGTTCCCGAGGCCATCGCCCGCCAGCACACCTTGCTCCCCTATAATAAAACCAAGGACCGCATCATCGTGGCCTTGGCTGATCCTCTCAATGTGCTGATTCTAGATGACCTTAAGATGATGACGGGCTGCGACGTCAGGGCGGTCCTGGCCTCTGAGGCCGAGATATTGGCGGCGCTCGACAAATATTATAAATCAGCCTCCTCCCAAGAGACTCTCGATGAGATCGTCCGGGAAAGCAATGTCTCGCAAGCCGAAGCCGAGGGCGTTGATTTAGTCGATGAAAAGGCGGAGGATGACGACATTGTTTCTTTGGAAAAATCAGCCGAGGACGCCCCGGTCATCAAGATGGTCAACCTGATCATGGCCGGAGCCATCAAGGCTCATGCCTCGGACATTCACATCGAACCTTTTCCCAAGGAGTTGCGAGTCCGCTACCGCATAGACGGCGTTCTTCATGAACAGCCGGCGCCTCCTAGGAAATTCCACGGCGCCATCTCCACGCGCATCAAGATCATGGCCAACCTAAATATCGCCGAGAGACGGGTTCCTCAGGATGGGCGCTTGAAGCTCAAGATCTCGGGCAAGGAAATCGATATGCGCGTTTCGGTTCTGCCTTGCGCTCCCGGCGAGAAAATCGTCATGCGCATCCTGGATTCCTCGGGGTTAAAGGTTCAGATGTCGCAGCTGGGATTCGAGCCCGAGGCCCTCGCGGTTTTCACGAAGTGCATGAACATGCCCTACGGCATCAATCTGATCACGGGCCCCACCGGCAGCGGGAAATCGACCACGCTTTATTCGGCCTTGGCTAATTTAAACACTCCGGATACCAATATCATCACGTGCGAGGATCCGGTCGAATACCAGCTTCACGGGATCAATCAGGTTCAGGTTAACACCCAGGTGGGGCTGACCTTCGCGGCCGGGCTGCGCGCCTTCCTGCGCCAGGACCCGGATGTGATTATGGTCGGCGAGGTCCGGGACCTGGAAACCGCCCAAATCGCGATCAACGCCGCTTTAACCGGTCATTTGGTTTTCTCCACTTTGCATACCAATGACGCACCAGGCTCCATCACCCGCTTGGGCATGATGGGAGTCGAGCCCTTCTTGATGAGTTCCGCCTTGCTGATGATTCTGGCCCAGCGGCTGGTGCGCGCCATTTGCCTCGAATGCAAGGAAAGCTATGAGGTCGAGTTGGATTGGCTGGTCAAGTTGGGGGTGCCGCCCAATCAATTGCAGGCCCGCAAAGGGAAAGTGACGCTTTACCGCGGGAAGGGCTGCGAGAACTGCGCCAAGACCGGCTATAGAGGGAGGCAGGGTCTTTACGAAGTGCTGGAAGTCACCGATCCGATGAGGGAGCTCATATTGAACAAGGCCCCCGCCAGGGAGCTAAAAGCCTTGGGCATCAAGCAGGGGATGCTCACTCTGCGCGCCTGCGCTGTGCGCAAATTGCTGGCCGGACAGACAACCGTGGAAGAAATGATCCGGGTGACGGCTTCGGACACGGATTCGTAATGCGCCACCATAGCGAGGAGTTATGATATCAATGAGCGAGTTGTTTATGCTGATGCACGAGCGCGGCGCTTCCGACCTGCATTTAACCGTGGGCGCGCCGCCCGTTTTGCGCATCGACGGCCAACTGGTGGCGACTCCTTTCGAGAAGCTGACGCTGGAGAGCGCGCAGGCGCTGATATTTTCCTTGCTGACTGAAACGCAAAGACAGCGTTTTGAGTCCACCAATGAGCTGGACATGGCTTTCGGCCTAAAAGGCATAGGCCGTCTTAGAATGAATATCTACAGGCAGAGGGGCGCGATCGGGGCGGCGGTGCGGGCCATTCCTTCTTCCTTCAGGACCTTCGAAGAGATCGGGCTGCCCAGCGTCGTTTACGAAATACTGAAAGTGCCCAAAGGGCTGGTGTTGGTCACCGGCCCCACGGGCAGCGGAAAATCAACGACCCTGGCCAGCATGATCGATTATTTAAACGAGCAGCACACCTATCATATAGTGACGGTGGAAGATCCCATCGAATACGTCCATAGTCATAAGAAATCGCTGGTCAATCAGCGCGAAGTGGGCCAGGACACGGAGAGTTTCCCTTCCGCTCTGAAATATGTCCTGCGCCAGGATCCTAACGTCATCCTGATCGGCGAGCTCCGGGATTTAGACACTATCAGCGCGGCCTTGACCATCGCCGAGACCGGGCATCTGGTCTTCGCCACCCTTCATACCACCGACTGCGCCCAGACCATCAATCGCATTATAGACGTCTTCCCGCAGAATCAGTTGGAGCAAGTTCGCGTCCAGCTCTCTTTCGTTCTTCAGGCCGTCATATCCCAGCAGTTATTGCCCCATTCCTCGGGAACAGGGCGGGTTCTGGCCAGCGAGGTGCTTATCGTCAATTCAGCCATCCGCAATCTGATCCGGGAGCAAAAGGTCGAGCAAATCCAGCTCGTTATTCAGACCGGCGGAAAATTCGGCATGCAGACCATGAACCAGTCGCTGGCCGAACTTTATAGACGTCAGCGCGTGACCTATCAAGAAGTGATGACGCGCTCTTTGGATCCGGAGGATTTAAGGCGCCTATTGCAGAAATCCATGGCGCCCACCCCATAAAATGCCTCCCTTCACTTATAAGGCCAGAAACGCCCAAGGCGCGGTGCTCGAGGGCATTATAGAGGCCCAAGAGCAGCGCGTCGTTATCGATCAGCTGCGCTCTCAAAAACTGGTCATCTTGGAGGTTAAGGAAAAAACAATCAGCCCCCTGGATATCATCAAGGGCCTTGTGAAGTCCAAGGGTCAGGTCACGTCCAAGGATTTAGTGCTTTTTTCGCGGCAGCTTTCCACCTTGGTCAGCGCGGGCGTTCCTATCGTCCAAGGCTTGGCCATCCTTGAGTCGCAAGCGGAAAACCCCGCTTTCAAGGAAGTGCTGGGGGCGGTGCGGGGCGATATCGAGGGCGGGTTATCCATTTCGGATGCGCTCAGAAAACACCCCGCGGCCTTTCCCGAGTTTTACACCTCCATGGTTAGGGCCGGCGAATTGGGCGGCATTCTGGACACTATTTTGGAACGATTGACCGCCTACCTGGAGAGCTCCGAGGCCCTCAAGGCCAAGGTTAAGTCGGCGATGATGTATCCGGGAATCGTGCTGAGCATTTGCGCCATCGTCACCGTATTTTTGCTTGTTTTCGTCATACCGACCTTCAAGACCATATTTGAAGGCTTCGGGGCCGAGCTCCCGCTGCCGACCCAAATGCTTATAGATTTATCCGACCTAATGAAACAATATTTTATCCTGATCCTGATTTCTCCAGTGGCGGGGTGGAAGGGTTTTAAGAAATTCTACGGCACGGCCAAGGGTAAAAAATGGGTTGACGCCAAGGTGCTCAAGGCGCCGATTTTCGGTATCATTTTAAAGAAGGTGGCCGTGGCCAAATTTACGCGCACCTTGGGGACTCTGATCAAATCCGGCGTGCCCATTATGCAGGCTCTGGAAACCGTGGCCGCTACTGCCGGCAATGTCGTGGTTTCCGAGGCCATACTTTCCACCCGGGAGTCCATACGCGAAGGCGGGCATTTAAGCGATCCCCTGAAAAAATCCGGTCTGTTTCCCAACATGGTAACATCCATGATTTCAGTCGGGGAGGAAACCGGCGCCTTGGACACCATGCTTAACAAAATCGCGGATTTCTATGACATGGAAGTCGACGCGGCCGTCAAAGGACTCACCTCTCTTATCGAGCCCATCGTCATCGTGATCATGGGCTTTGTCATCGGCACCATCGTCATCGCCATGTTCATGCCCATGTTCGGCATGGGTGAGTTAGCGGGCAACATGGACAAATGAACGCGCGCCGAAAGCGGCGCGCGTAACCCCGAGTATCAGTTAAACAATTCTTTTTGCCGCAGCAGCCTGTGATATGCAATCCCAAATCGATGCGCCTCATCTCTCAGATGCTGCAGCAGGCGCAAGGCAGGCCGCGCTTTCTCCATAATCAGCGAATCCAGCCGCCCCGGTAGGAATACTTCCTCAATGCGCTTGGCCAGGGCGGCAATCGGTATGCGCAGGCCCACGCCTTTTAAGGCCGCAGAGGCTGCGCCAAGTTGGCCTTTGCCGCCGTCAACTACGATCAGGTCGGGCAGAGCCTGACCTTCTTCTTTTAACCGGCGATAGCGGCGGGTAACCGCTTCCTGTATGCATTTAAGATCATCGATTCCTTCCACCGCGCGGATCTTGAATTTACGGTAATGTTCCTTATTGGGGACGCCGCCCTTAAAACAGACCATGGACGCCACGGTTTGCCGGCCCTGAAAGTGTGAAATGTCGAAACATTCGATGTGAAACGGCGCAAGCGCCAGGGCCAGGGCCTGCTGCAGGTCCGTCACTGATTGCGAAGCCGCCAGAGTTCCGGCCACATTTTCCGCCTTGATGGCTTCACAACGCACTTTCTCCCCTATTTGGGAGATGGCCGCGATGTTGTCGCGCAATTGGGCCGCGCGCTCGTAGTTCAGTTTTTTGGAAGCCTTTTTCATTTCGCGCTCGAGGTGGCGGCGCAGTTCCGGATAGCGGCCCGAAAAAAACAGGATCAGGTCATCGGCGAAAGCGCGGTATTTTCCCCGGTCGATGCGCCCCGCGCAGGGAGCCGGACATTCTTCCGTGTGATAATAGAGACACGAGTTGATTTTTTTAGTATCCAAGGCTTTCTTCAGGTTGAAGTCCCATTTGCAGGGCCGCAGCGGAAAATATTTGTGACGCCAAAGGTAATTAAGCAGGTGGCGCACCGGTCCGACCTTGGGGAAGGGCCCGAAATAAACGGCTCCATCGCTGATTTTGCGCCGGGTCAGAAAAACCCGCGGGAAATCCTCGTTCATGGTGACTTTAACGTAGGGATAGGCCTTGTCGTCCTTGAGCGAGATGTTGAAAAATGGGCGATAGCGTTTGACGAGCCGGTCTTCCAGGAGTAGAGCTTCGCGCTCCGAAGAGCAGGAGATATAATCGATTTTGCGAATAAGGGGCGTGAGGATTGAATTCTTGAATTGATTCTTATCCGGATTGAAGTAATGGGCCACCCGTTTGGCCAAATCATTGGCCTTCCCGATATAAAGAATCTCGGCCCCGGCGTCGCGCATGAGATAGACGCCGCAGGCATGAGGCAGGTGGCTGCGGTTGATTGCTCGTCCATCCATGATTATATTTTACGACATTGTTCTCGACGAAGCTTGCCAGGAGGGCTTTAAATTGATTCAATGTCTATCCGATGGCGCAAGCAAAGAAACCCAAGAGGCACGCGTCGGCTTTAAAGGCCCAGAGGCAGTCGCAACGGCGTTCTTCCCGCAACCGGCTCATCAAGAAAGGGGTTCGTTTAGCCGTGCGCGCCGTGATGGATGCCATCGCCAAGAAAGACGCCGTCAAGCTTCCTGAACTGATGTCCAAGGCCTCTTCGGCCTTGAGCAAGGCCGCCCAGCGTCAAACCATCCATTGGAAAACCGCAGCCCGCAAAAAGTCCCGTCTGGCGGCGCGAGCGGCTAAGTTAGCCGTTGCCGCATAGCGCCACAATCAAATTTTCTATCTCAAGCCTCGCATCCAGCCAGCTTTTTGATTTAAGGGCGGCTTCGGTTTTTAGGCAGATCTTAATATCCTTGATCAGCCTTTTCTCTTCCAGCCGGCCCACCAGTTCCAAATAATTTCGGTCCCAGTAGTTATGCAGGCGCAGGCTGCGGGAAATAGTCTCGGGGGCCTGGCGCGCCTTAATCATGCGCTTGGCGCGCAATTGCTTGGTCACGGCGGCGCTGGCCTGGGCTAATATCCGAAACACTTGTTCTTCGGCCTTGCCCTCGTTAAGCAGGCGTCGCGCATGGGAGAGGCAATCCTTCAGTTTCCGTTCTTGAATCAGCCGGGATAAGGCGAAGGGATCGGCGGATTTGCGATAGCCCAGGCATTGAATGGCGTCTTCTTGGGAGATTTTCTTGGCTGTCGAGGCGAATAACAGGATTTTATCGAGTTCCTGCTTGAGGATGGACCAGTTGGTTCCGACCTCAGCCACTAAAGTGGCGGCCGCTTCCGAGGATAGATTTTTTCCCTCTTGCCGCGCTGCGGCCAGCAGTCGCTGCCGGGCCTCTTCTTCCTTTAACGGAGCAAACAGGCAAAGGGCTCCAGCCCTTGCGGCGGCCGAGACCAGGCCGTCCTTGGCATCTGCTCGCTTTTCCTCGGAGAGCAGCACCAGCGTCGTGTTTTTAAGCGGATTCTTGAGATATTCGATGAAAGCCGCTTTGGCCGCGGCCGGGATTTTGGGATTATTGACGATGACGAGCCTTTTCTCCGAAAGAACTGGCAAGGTCATGGCCTCGGCCACTACGGCCTGCGGATTTTCCGCGTCCGCGAACTGGCGGAAATTGAAATCGTCGGTTTTAAACCAGATTTTCAAGCGCTTGAGCGCCTCGGACTTGGCCGATGCCTCTTCCCCCAAAAGATAGTAAATAGGGCGCAGCTTGCCTGTTTCCCATTCCTTCAGAAGATCGGGGACTCTCAGCTCCATCTTGCGTTTGGATTAGGATTAATAAGGATTAGGATTAACCGGCGGCAGGGGCGTGTCCGGCTTGGCGTTGGGAGCCGTGGACGGAGCATCCGGCGAAATGCGCCGTTCCGAGGTGCCGGTGACCGAGCCAAAACCCTCGATCACGCGCTTGACTACGTCGCGAGCCAGGCTGTCCCAGATCGTTTCGCGGGCTTGTTCCTCGGTTTTGCCGCCGGGAAGGGTGGAGGCCGGATAGGTCAGGCTGCCCTCCATGTTCTTTTCTTCCCAAAGGGCGGTGTTGGCGGCTTTGTCGACGAATTGCAGATCGATCATGATGCGCAGTTTATAGGCGGTGGGGACCAGCCGGGCGTCGTATTGAATGGGGGTGAGCACGTAGCGGGTAATGGTCGCCAGCACGATGCCGTCGGCCTCGGATTCGGGAAGCACGGGATAGCGTCCGTCGCGCAGGAACTCATCGCGGACGCGCAGAGTCAGCTTATCCTCCAATCCGAATTGCTGGGTTTTGTTGACCACCAGGCGTATGGACAATTTCTTGATGTTGCTGGGCAGTATTTGTGGGGACGGGCGATAGGCGATGTCTTGCCCGCAGCCGGCCGCTAAAAGAGCCAATAAAAGCATTCCCAATTTTTTCATGTTATTTCACCACGATATTGACGAGCCGGTTGGGCACGACAATGGTTTTGACCACGGATTTGCCCTCCGTCGCTGATTTAATCTTTTCCAAGCCCAAAGCGGTGCTGGTAACGGTTTGTTCCGGCGCATTGGCCTCAAATTCAAAAGTGGCCCGGACCTTCCCGTTGACCTGCACGGCGTATTCTACCTTGTTTTCCTGCAGATATTTTTCTTGATAGGCCGGCCAAGGCTGACGGGACATGGAGTCCTTGTGCCCGAGCCTTTCCCAAAGCTCCTCGGTGACATGCGGGGCGAAGGGGTGCAGCAGGGTTAAAAGGGTTTCGATGTCGACGCGGGCTTTTTCGGGCTGGTCCTGGATGTCGTTTAGATAGATCATCATTTCGGATACAGCCGTGTTTAATCCGAAGGACTCGATATCCCCCGTGACTTTCTTAATGGTGCGGTGCCGCCGATTAATTAGGCCTTCGCCGGCCCCCAGCTTATTGTCGAGCGCCAGCGCCCACACCTTGCGTAAAAAGCCCGAGACACCTTTGATATTGCGCATGTCCCAGGGCTTAGCCTGCTCGAAGGGGCCCATGAACATTTCATAAAGCCGGAAAGCGTCGGCTCCGTAGTTTTTCAGAACGGCGTCGGGGTTGACCGCGTTTTTCTTGGACTTGGACATTTTCTCAACGATCGATTGGAGCTTTTCCCCGGAGTCCAGCACGGCCCCGCCGGCGTCATCGTATTTAACATCCTCGTAGCCGTGGTACACGCCCTGAGAGTCGCGGTAGGCGTAGGAAAGGATCATGCCTTGATGGCGCAGTTTTTGGAAGGGTTCGATGGTTGAGACAAAACCAAGATCGTAGAGAGCTTTATGCCAGAAGCGGGCGTAGAGCAAATGCAAAACAGCGTGCTCAGCCCCGCCTACATAGCAATCAACGGGCCCCCATGTCTTCGCCTGGTCTATAGACCAGGCGAAGACCGTGTTTTTAGGGTCTGTATACCTTAGGTAGTACCAGCACGAACCCGCCCATTGCGGCATCGTATTTGTTTCCCTTTTTCCCGCTCCGCCGCAGCCGGGGCACTTGGTGTTGACCCAGTCCGGCGCGTTGGCTAAGGGGGACTCGCCGGTACCGGAAGGCCGGTAATCCGTCACTTCCGGCAGCAGCACGGGCAAATCTTTCTCCGGGACAGGGACCTGGCCGCATTTCGGGCAGTGGATGATGGGGATGGGTTCCCCCCAATAGCGCTGGCGCGAGAATATCCAATCGCGCAGCTTGTATCGCACCGTGCCCTTGCCCAGCCCGTTTTCTTCCAAATAACGGATGATTTTTTGCTTGGCTTGCGCCGTGGGCATTCCGGCCAAAAGAGGGGAGTTAACGGCTTCTCCATCGGCGCAAAAAGCTTGGTTCGGGTCGGCCGCGCCTTTCAGGGCTTTAACCACCGGGAAAACGGGTAATTTAAATTTATGGGCGAATGCCCAATCACGCTCGTCATGAGCCGGGACCGCCATGATAGCGCCCGTACCGTAGCCCGCCAGCACATAATCAGCCAGCCAAATGGGAATTTTCTTGTTGTTGAGCGGATTAATCGCATAAGAGCCGGTGAAAACCCCGGTTTTTTCCTTTTGCAGCTCGGTGCGTTCCATGTCCGATTTGGCTTGGGCCTGTTTGCGATAGGCCTCAACCTCAGCTTTATGTTCGGCAGTGGTCAGTTCCGGGACCAACTCATGCTCGGGCGCCAGAACCATGTAGGTGGCGCCGTAAATGGTGTCCGGCCGGGTGGTAAAAACCGCGAGCCGGCGGCCGTTTTCAAGTTTGAACTTGATTTCCGCGCCATCGGAGCGGCCGATCCAGTGGCGCTGCATGGCGAGGGTGGAAGCGGGCCAGTCCAGTTCATCCAAATCCTTTTCCAGGCGATCGGCATAGGCGGTGATGCGCAATATCCATTGCCGCATGCTTTTGCGCTCGACCGTCGTGCCGCAGCGTTCGCAAGCACCGCCGAAAACCTCTTCATTGGCCAGTCCTGTTTTGCAGGAGGGACACCAGTTGATCGGCGCGGTGCTTTCATAGGCCAGGCCTTTTTTGAACAGCTGGAGGAATATCCATTGCGTCCAGCGGTAATAAGCCGGGTCGGTGGTGTTGATTTCCCGGTCCCAGTCATAGGAAAAACCCAAGGACTGTATTTGTCTTTTGAAATTGGCGATGTTGTTTTCGGTAACCACACGCGGATGGGTGCCGGTTTGCAGGGCGAAATTTTCGGTCGGAAGCCCAAAAGCGTCCCAACCCATGGGGTGCAACACATCCCAGCCCTGCATGCGCTTGGCGCGGCAGAGAATGTCGGTGGCGGTGTAGCCTTCTGGATGGCCCACGTGCAGGCCCGCGGCCGAGGGGTAAGGAAACATATCCAGGCAATAGAACTTCTTTCCCGGCCGGGGGGGTTGCGGAGCCTTAAAAACGCCGTCTTTAGCCCAGCGCGCCTGCCATTTGGTTTCTATTTCGAAGAAAGGGATGTGCTCGGGTTTCATTAGGAAGCAATTATATAACTTTGTCCGTGGAGATGGCCCGCTCAATAGCGAGAGAGTTTTTCTGCGATGTACCATTTTGGCGCATCGCAGAAAAAGGCCCTTTTGTTTACTTCATGTCGCTCAGAATCTTATCTTGCCTTTTAAACATCGCCGCTTGCCGGCGCGGGGTGTCATCTCGGTATCCCAGTAAATGCAGGGTGCCGTGAATAATCAAGGTCAGAATTTCCTTTAGAACCGGGTGGCCGAGCGCCGCAGCTTGTTTCCCGGTCTGGTACGCCGAGATGTAAATATCTCCGAAAGGCGAATCTTGGGCGCGCTCTTCCTCTGAGTAGGGAAAGGCAATCACGTCGGTGTCGCAGTTGTGGCTTAGAAAGCGTTTGTTGAGCGCAAGCATCCCTTTCCTGTTCTGAAAAATAATATTGATCTCGCCGCTTGCGCGGTATTTTTCGGCGCGCAGAGCTCTGAGGCAGGCTTTCTTGATTAATCCTGGCTTTCGGGCGCAGGCCGGCAGGCGGCTTATATGAAAGAGGTTTACGGTCACTTCTTACGCGACCAGTCTTCGTAGGCGCGCACGATTTTGCGCACCAGGGGGTGCCTGACCACGTCTTCCTCGGTGAGTTTGTGAAAGGCCACGCCTTCCACGTCTTTAAGAATCTCGGCTACGCGGACCAGGCCCGAGGCGGCTTTATCGCTTAAATCGCTTTGCGTGACGTCGCCGGTGACCACCACGCGCGAGCCATGGCCCATGCGGGTTAAAAACATCTTCATCTGCTCCGGAGTGGTGTTCTGGGCTTCATCGAGCAGGATAAAAGCGTCGTTAAAGGTGCGGCCGCGCATATAGGCCAGGGGCACGATTTCGATGACGTCGGTGTCGCGCCACAATCGGAAACGTTCCGGGCCCAGGAGGCCATAGAAGGCGTCGTAAAGGGGCTTGAGATAGGGATCCACTTTTTCGATAAAAGCGCCGGGCAAAAAACCCAGTTTTTCGCCGGCCTCGACTACCGGCCGGCTTAAAATGACGCGGGTGACCCGTCTGGCTTCCAAAGCTCGCAGGGCGCAAGCCACGGCCAGGTGGGTTTTGCCGGTTCCCGCCGGGCCTATGCCGAAAACCAGTTCGGTTTTAGCGATCGCCTCGACATAGCTTTTCTGGTTCGGGGTACGGGGACGCACCACCTGCCCGTAGGCCGAACGGTAAACGCCGTCCTCGGGCAGGGGCGGAGCGTTTAGGTTCAACGGCTCGAAGCTGGGTTGCGGCGGCGTGGCGGAGAGCTCCGCGCGGCGCACGGTCGCCAGCTTTTCGCGTATGCGGCGCAGGGCCTTGTCCACCCGGGACGTATTGCCCTTGATGGAAAGCTGCATTTCGCTGGAGTGGATGTCCTGGCGCAGAAATATTTCCACGCCGTATTCACGCTCCATTTGCCTCAAGGCCGCGTCCTGCTCTCCTAAAAGCTGGAGAGCTTCCTGGGGATTTCCAAGGCGGATTTTTTTTGTGATCATCTGACCGGGGGCGTGGTTTTGCCGCGCGGCAGCACCACGATTCCGGAGGCATCGACGAAATAGCGCTCGGCGTCCTTGGCCGCGGAATGGCCTATGGTTTCTTTGGAAGGAATGTCGTTAAAACGATCGACGATGACGCGCTTAAGCTTGGCCTCGCTGCGTATTTTGCAAAAATCCATGACGATGGAATCCTCTATGATCGCCCCGTCGTGAACATGAACCCCGCGGCCCAGGATCGAATTCTTGATCGCAGCGTCGCGCAGGAAGCAGCCGTCGCCGATGATGCAGTTGGAAAATTTGCCGTCAATAATCTTGGCGGGGGGGCCTTCGTAGCTGCCCGCATGGATGAACCATTTGCGGTTATTAAGGTTGATTTTCGGCCTGGCGCCCAGAATATCCATGTTCGCTTGATAATACGAGGAAAGAGCGCCGACGTCGCGCCAATACCCCTTTTCTTCATAGGGCTTAAGGCCGGGCAAGACATTGGTCGAAAAATCGTAGGCGTAAGCCTTGAATTTCTTATGGATATCGGGAAGTATGGATTTGCCAAAATCGAGGTTTGCCTGGGCCGTCTCATCCTCCAAAATGCGCACGAGCACGTCCGTGTTGAAGAGATAATTGCCCATGGAGGAAAGCGCGTGACCGGCGTCGCCGGGCAGGGGTTTGGGGTTTTCGGGCTTTTCCACGAAGGTCGCGACCTTGCCTTTGGCGTCCACTTCCACGATGCCGAAAAAGGAGGCGCTCTTGAGCGGGACCGGAATGGTGGCGATGGTGATTTCGGCGCCCCTTTCCATGTGAAACTGCATCATCTGGCCGATGTCCATGCGGTATATGTGATCAGCGCCGAAGACGGCGACCATGTCCGGATCAAAATCGCGGATCAGATTTAAATTCTGGCGTACGGCGTCGGCGGTCCCTCGGTACCACATGTCCCCCAGCCGCATTTGCGGAGGCACGACGGTGATGAACTGGTCGCGCGTCAGGCCCACGGTGTGCCAGCTGCCGCGCAGGTAGTCGATCAGGCTCTGGGACATATATTGGACCAGGATGTAAATCGAGTGTATCCCCGAATTGACGAAATTCGAGAGCACGAAATCCACGATCCGGTATTTGCCGCCGAAAGGAACCGAGGGCTTGGAGCGTTCATGGGTCAGGGGATAGAGGCGTTCGCCCTTGCCCCCGGCCATGATAATGCCCAAGACCCGACGCGTCGGGGCTATGGGGCCGGTTGGCATAAAGCTAATTTGGGATTAACGCCTTTCCAGGCGTGCGTCAAAAACGCCGACCATGTCCAGGGCATCAGGCGCTCGAAGTGTCGGGCCAGGGCCTCGGCGTAGGCCTGGATTTCCAATTGGGCGTGGGCGTCGGCACGCAGGGACAGGAAGTTCATGAAGCTGCGCGCGTTGACCGTCCAATAGAACTGGGTGTATAAATTGACGGGCAGAACCATTCGGGCCATTTCCCGTGCCACCCCGGCGGCCAGCATTTCGCGATAAAGCGACAGGGCCGCGCGCACTTGGGCCTCGCATTTTTTAGTCAGATCCGCGTGATCCAAAGCGCAATCGCTCACGGAGCCCTGTTTGTTTTTAATGTCTTGGGCGCGCCAAGTTTCGGGGATATAAAACTCGTCCTTTACCTCCGTGTAGCGGAAGGACTGTTCATTGTAGGCCGCGAAACGGTGCCGAAACCACTGGCGCGCTACGAATATGGGACAGGAAACGTGAAATTTAAACAGCGCGTGCTCAAACGGGGTCATATGGGAGTGTTTAAGCAGGTAGGCGACGAGTTTGCGGTCGGCCTCCTCGCCTTTGGATTTGCCGCCGTAGGAAACCCGGGCCGCGTCGACCACTCCTTGATCGCCGCCCATAAATTCAACAAGGCGCACGAAGCCTTTATCCAGCACCCGGGCCGATTCCGCACTCATGGCTTCCTCCTCAATTTTGAATTAATTTTAGCGGTTTTTTAACGCGCATGTCCGGTAGTCCCGCGCCCTCCTGCGCGGCTGCCTGCGCCCAGGCGATGATGCGGCCGTCGGGAAGCGCGGGCTTGCCGTCGTATCTGATGAACAGTCCGTTCAAGGCTTTGGGAATCCTGGCGCCGATTTCCCCGCGGGTCAGTTCCATGGGAACAACGATGACCGGGCTGCCGCTGCGCAGGCTTCTGATTTTTTGGCGCAGCGCTCCTTCCGCCTTTTCCCGTTCGGCCTGCTTGAGATTAATGGGCAGGGCCTCGGCCGCGACGGTTTGAAAGCCCCCTTTGCGCTTAACCTGTTCGGCCAGGGCGTTGACCGTGCTCTCCCAATGCTGCCGATCCTCTTTGGAATGGGGGGGCGAGCCGATTAAGAGCACGGTCTCGCGAGCGGAATTTCGGCTCAGGGATTTGGCTCGCGTAGTCAGAATATCGCCTAAAATCGAGTGATCATCAAGGGCCTTGGTCATGGCCAGGGGTAATTTATTTTGAATAGGCTTGGCGGAGGAAAACCCCATCTTATATCGGGCTTCTTGGGCGTGCTCCTTGGCCGCTTTGGGATTGAGGCCCAAGAGGAACCGGTTTTGATCCATTATTTCGGAATGGGAATAAAGGAATAACGGCACAGCCACGATTTTTTGGACGCGCTCGGCTTTGAGGGCATCCACCCCGTTTTGCAGTTCCTTGCGGTCTGCCAAGCCCGCCGCGGCCTTAACGGGATATTGGAGCGAAAGCTTGCGGCGTATGGCGTCGACCGTCGTTTCCCACAGCGGATCCGAACCTTCATAAAGCAGAAGTATTCCCAGTGGCTTGGGTGAAAACGGGTGGGAATATTGGTCCGCCGCGCAGGTTAGGGGAAAGCTTAACAGCCACGCCAAAACAAACTTCACTTTTTCTTGGCCAGAGCCGCGTCCACCCGCTCATGCAGCTCTTGGAGGCTGATCGGCTTGGAAACAAAATCATCCCCCCCGCTTAAAGCTGAAATCAGCTTGTCCTGTTGGGCCTCGCGCGCCGTTAAAAAGAGCACGGGCGTGCGGCAGTCTTTTTCCAGAGCCCGTATGGCCTTGCAGGCGGCTAATCCATCCAGGACCGGCATCATCACATCCATGATGATCAAATCCGGCTTCTCGGCCTTGAATTGAGCAAGAGCCTCACGGCCGTCGGCGGCGGTTATGGTGTCGTAGTTAAGGCGCCCCATCTGGGTCGCGAGAATTTCGCGGATTGAAGGGTCGTCGTCGACAATGAGGATTTTCTTTCGTTGAATTTTCGGGCCGCTGGGCCTATTTTTAGGGGTCATAAATCCAAAGCGAGGATTGGCCCGAACTGCCAACCACGGCTACGGCCAGATCATGAGGCTGCGCGGGGTCCGGAACCAGCGCCAGGGCCGTGGAATAACCGCCTAAATCCGTTTTCCAATCGTTGGAAAGGCTGACCCCGTTCCAGGTTTTACGCTGGACCTCGGCATTTTGAAACAAACCGAAAGGTTCCGACAGGCTGCCCAGCATGGAATTATTGCGCACCAAATAAACGGCGGCGCGCTTCTTGTCCTGATAGCCTACGGGCACCGGCGGATGGAATTCAAGCAAGCGGCCCTGCCAGCGGATGCGGGATGGGGTTTGGCCGTAGGCCTCGGGCGTGGCCCAAGACCCGCGCTTAAAATGAAGTTTTAAGCGATGGGTGTTGGTGAAGCGCAGCAGGGCCGGCGTTCCATCGAAATCGGCCTGGGTAAAATCATAAATCCAGTCGACGTATTTATACCGGATGGCGCCTTTGCCGGCGGCATATTTGCCTTCGTTAAAAACCAAGGGGTAAATGGCCGAGAATGGGAATGTCGGGTCTTCCACCAACTGTTGGACCGCCAATAGCGCGCGTCCATCGGCATTTTGATGGGCGCGCACGGCCCAGGGAAGTTCCGCTATTTTCTCCCAGTTATTGCCGTTGAGCTCCAAAATGGAGGTTTCAAGCCTTCCGAGGACTTCGTTAAAAAGCGTGACGAACAATTCGGCTTTCCCATTGCCGTTAAGATCCGCCGATTCCAGAGCAAGAAGGCGCGGCGCGGTTCCGGGCTGGGCGAACTCGGCCAGCGGTTTGGGATCTTGGGGCGGATAGGAATAGAGATAAACCTTTTTGGAATCCGCCAAAGCCAGTGTCATTTTGCCGTCGCCCGCGAAATTAGCCACGGCCATGCCGGTGATTTTATAGTCGAAAACCGGGCTTTTCCAGCGCGGGGCCCGCGCCGGGGTCTGCCCGTCGGTCTGGGCCGGCGGTGCCGACAAGCGCGCGCGCATGCCGGGCTTTACGGTCGGGGCTTGCGCCGACAGTTTGCCTATGGAATACTGTTCCTTGATTTCCTGAAGGGTACCTTCGGCGATTTTATTTTCCATGCGGCCCAGCGATTTCCCCGTGACCGGATGCTTGAGCTGCGCGCCTTCGGTATAGACTTCAAAGGCCCGGCCTGGCGCCGCTCCATTTTTTTCGTTAAAATCAAGATAAACCAACCCGGAATCAACCCGAACTACGTAGCCTGTCGCCCCGAAGGCGGAAGTCGGGAAAAGAGCAAGCAAACAGAGCAGGCGGCCCATAATTCAGAGGTTACCATTTTTATGTTAAAATGCGCCATGTCGCAGACGTACGTTTATCCTACCCGCAAGACGGCAACCGCGCAGGACTTAATGACAATCATCACGCGTTCTTGCGAATCGCAATTGCAGCGATCATCCCAGTTTCTGCCTCGAAAAAACGGGGTCCAAAGGCTTTGCCTGGAATCCCCTTTTGTGTTTTTGGGCCTCGGTCTTGCCTGCATAGCGCGGTTAGCGCCGTCCCAGCCGATGTTGGATTTCCAAGCTTGGGCCTTATCCAAGCTGGCTAGCCCGAATTATTATCCTTTTGACGCGGCCTCCGCCGTCCTTCGCAACGGCGCGGCCCTGGCCGCGCGTTTGGCCGGGGAAACCGGCCGGGAGCCCGCTTTGATGGCCCTG
>Ga0155452_1138_pt2 | contig 27267 bp, 25 predicted proteins | sample RifCSPhighO2_02_FD_111900 | JGI IMG/M metagenome (GOLD analysis project Ga0155452, IMG submission 111900) | Elusimicrobia bacterium RIFCSPHIGHO2_02_FULL_57_9
TCGAGTTATGAAGAGGGATTCTACGCCGGTTTCATGGGGACCTATCATCTGGGCTTGGATCGTTTGGCCATGATTCGCAATCCCTTAATGCGGTTGTTGCTGCGCCACACCGCCTGGGACCGCATGCCCCAACGGCTGACGGCTTGTCTTAACGGGGGCGGCGAGGTGGGCATGGTTTTATCCGGAGGCGTTCCCGCCACAGGCCGCGTTCTCTATACCGTTCGCGAATGGGCGGGCCGGCAGCGCAATTCCAGTTCGCTGCGTTTGCGGCCCTTGGAGCTGCTGCGCCGCTTGCGCGTTTATCCCGATTTCGCGCATTTTGAAAAAAATGGTCCGCACGGCGCGGGTTTGCGCAGCGTCTGGCGGCTGATGGAGGGGTGGCTGATGTCTTCGGTGGCCGGGGTGTTCGGAAGCGACGCTCAGGACGCCGGCCGCGCCTTGAGCCAGTGCCTGGAGGCCTTGGAGATTTCGGGGGGACAAAAGGAAAAGGCCTTGGCCGATCTCAATGAAGAATTGGAGCGGCAGACTCCTTATCGCGCTCGGCTTTTTAATATTTTGGCCCGGCGGGTGGCGCGGAGCCGGCCGGTGGTTTTCCTCCCCATCGTCCATCAAATTAGCGGCGAAAGCTTCGGCATCGAAATCAAGCCGGCCTGGGCCTGGAGAGACTATAATGAGGGCAAGGTAAATGCTCTAATTTCTTCCGGGTTGGGCCGGTTGGACTGGCACACCGGACCGGAGGAATTTGCCGTGCGCTTCGTTAAAGAAAATTTCGCATGAGCCGCTTAATTTATAAAACCGTCGGTGATTTAAAAGGCTTCTCGCTGAAGAACTGCCCGGCAATGCCGGATCCGGCCGGGGTGCTGATGTGCCCTCCGGACTATTATGATGTCAAGGAAGTCCACAACCCATTCATGGTGGGCCAGACCGGCACTGTCAACCGCCCTTTGGCCCGCCGGCAATGGGACGAGATGCGCGCCGCTTTTGAGGCCGCGGGAAAACCCGTTTCCCTGATCCAGCCGGTGGCGGGGCTTGAGGACATGGTTTTCTGCTCCAATCAAACCCTGGTTGGTCTGGCCCCGGGCATGGAGAAAGTCTGTCTTTTAAGCCAGATGCGTCATTCCTCGCGGCGGCGGGAGGTGCCGGCCTTCGAGGCTTGGTTTAAGGAAAACGGCTACCGTATCACGCGGCTTAAGGATTCTTCCGTGTCTTTCGAAGGAGCCGGCGACGCCTTGTGGCATCCGCGCAAGCGCCTGATTTGGGGAGGGCATGGTTTCCGTTCCCAACCCGAGGCCTACGAAGAAGTGGCCCGGGCTTTCGAGGCCCCCGTCATTCTATTGAAGCTCGTTAACGAGAGATTCTTTCATCTGGACACATGCTTCTGTCCGTTAACGCCCGAGGCCGTCTTGATCTATCCCTCGGCCTTCGATGGGGAGAGCCTTGAACTTATCCTTAAGATTTTCCCGGTGGTGTTGACGGCCAGCGAGCTGGAAGCCATACGCTCCATGGCTTGCAATGCCGCCGTGATCGATTCAAACACCGCGATTCTGCAAAAGGGTGCCGCCGGCGTTACCAGCCACATGCAGGCCATGGGCCTTAAAGTCGTTGAAGTCGACAGCTCCGAGTATATTAAGTCCGGCGGCAGCGTGTATTGCGTTAAGATGTTTCTCTATTAATGGGCGCGGCGTTTCTTTTATTCTTATGGCTCTGCCCCTTGTCAGCGGCCGAGCCTCCGGGGTTTGCCCTGCTGCCGGAAGCGGCGCTGGATTTGGAGCGCCTTGAGCAAGGGTTGGCCAAAACTTGGGCCGGACGCCGTCTCTTGGCGCAAACCCAGGAAGTTTCCCGTCGAAGCCGTCCGCTTAATGGCGAGTTATTCGCTTATCAGCGGCTCTCGACCCCGACGCTGTTTATCGACGCCGACCAGCTCAACAAGTTAGTCCGGCAGGCCTCGGAGCGCCTAGGGCTCTGGGAATTCGAGCTGATGCTGGTTAGGGAGCTGGCCAAGGCCGGCCTGGCTATTGCCCTGGAAATGCCGGAAGTCGAGATGGCCGCGGTGCAAAGCCAGCTTGAATACGCGCTAGAGCGCGCGCAAGGCGACGCGGAATTTTCGCAACGCCTTAAGGATTCCCTGCGCCTAATGCGCCGTCGCGCCGATGCCGCCGCGATGCATCTAGTCATCGCCTCGCCCTTGGCTCTGACTCCCTTGCCTCAAAAAGAGATGGACAAGGCCGCTTTTTATTTAATTTTGTTTCGCCGCGATGAGGATGAGTTTTATGCGGCCGTCGAACGCAGCCGGCGCTGGAGCGTCGATGCCGTGCGCCTGACCGAGCTGGAGGATTTTATCGAGCTGCATGGACGGCAGTTGCAGACCTTGCCCCAGGAGCTTAAGGTCCCCTACGTCCGCATCAACGGCCGCCGCTATCCCACCGGGTTGGTGCGCGCCGCGCGTTTTTTGCCCTCAGCCGGAGGCTTGGCCCGCCTGCATGAGGCCTTTGATTTTCTTGAGACGCGCCGCAGGATGGAACTCAAGGCCAAGCTCAAGGCCTGGCTGGGGGCCGAGCCTGCGCCTTGAAAAGGACGTCCGCAGGGTCTATACTCTAGCGTATGGAAACCAAGCAGCCCCTCATCCTGATCATCGATGATGATCCCGGGCTGCAGATGCTTCTTGAATGCTTCGTCAAGGAGATGGGGCTGCGCTCCGAGGTAGCCCGCAACGGCACGGAGGCCATCGATAAAATCCCTTTCTTAAAACCAGATTTGATTGTTTTGGATCTTATGCTGCCCGGCATGAGCGGCCTGAAAATTCTGGAGATGCTGCAAACCGGGGAGGCCTTGAAAATCCCCGTCGTGGTTTTGACCGGGTCCTATATTCAGAACCTGAAGGAAAAAATAACAGCCTGTCCCAATGTCGTGGAGCTGCTGCAAAAACCCATCAAGCTGGAAACCTTCCGCGAAGTAGTCGCCCGCGGCTTGAACCGCTCTAAAGCCGCCTAGGAGGAGGCGATCAGCGGGCGATGTTCGCCGCGTTGATGACTCCCCTGCCCTGCTCGCTGGCCGAGAGATTCGGCAGTGATGCCGCCGCTCTTTCCAGGGCTGAGCGCACAGCCTGCGGGCTGGACGCGCCGGCTTTAACGGCCAGGGCCGCTAAAGCCGCCACGTGCGGGCAGGCCATGGAGGTGCCGGAATAGGCCTTAACCAGGCCGGCGTCGTGTTCCTTGGGGACAGTGGAGGGAATTTTCTCTCCGGGCGCGATAAAGTCGACTTCGGGGCCGCGGCTGGACCATTTGGTGATGGTTTCAGGCAGATTCGGCTGAGCCTCGGAGAGCGCCGAAACCGCGATGCATTCTTCATAGGCGGCCGGCCAGCCCACAGGGGCGCTGTTACCCTTGCCGTCGCCGTTGCCCGCAGCGCAGACAATCGCGATGCCGGCGCTCTGGGCCATTTGCAGGGCTTGCTGCACGAACGGCAGTTCCTGATTGGCTCCCAAGCTCATATTAATCACTTTCACATCAGGCTGCTGGGCCGCCCAGATAATGCCCTCGATGATGGAGAACAGAGACCCGCTGCCATCCTTGCTCAAAACCTTGACGGCATATAGCTCGACTTGTGGCGCCACGCCCGCCACAAGTTCGCCGTTAAGCCGGGCCGCGATGATTCCGGACACATGAGTGCCGTGGAAATGATCGTCATCCCAAGAGGCGTTTTTATCCAGGGCGTTGTAGCCGCCGATTATTTTTAATTCGGGGTGCTCTTTATCGATTCCGGTGTCGATGACGGCCACCTTGACGCCGGCTCCCTGATTGGAGGGCCAGGCGGCCGGGGCATTCACGCGCTTGATCCCCCATTGGGCTTCCTCGTCCTGTTTGCCCATGCGCGAAGAGGGCGTGAATTTCGGCAGTTGATGGACCACCGATTCAACGCTCGGCAGCGGAGTTTCTTGCATCGAGGCCGGTGCAAACAGCCAGTTGCGCCAGATGTCGCGGTCAACGCGCAGGATATTGGAATTGGCCGATAGCTTGGATAGGGCCAGCGCCGAGCGTCCTTTAGGTGCTCTCACCAGCACCATATTTAACGCCGGGATTTCCCTAAGAAGACGCAGCCCCTCCGCTTTAATCAGCATCCGCTGATCCTGCGCGGATACCTCGGACTTAAACGCAATGATCAGACGTTCCTCGACCCCTTCCGCGGTCAAAGCAACGGCCAAAGCCTGCAGCGGCAGCGAAACTGCCACCAGCAACCCGCCAATCCACGACCATTTTCGCATAGCCCACCTCTCCAGTGCGACATGTATACCGATTGCGCGCCCCTGAACCTAGCATATTAAGGGACAAAAGTCCTAGTCCATTGATAGGCCTTTTGTCCCAGGCCGGCCTTGTGGTATCATGTGCCGTAATATGAGATTTCGCGGACTGCGCTGGCTGCTGTTTCTGACCGCCCTGTCATGCCTGCTGAAGACCATGTTCGGCACGGCGACGGCATGGTCCGTGGCTTTTTTCTTCGTTTCCGGCGCGCTCTGGTACTGGCTCACCTGGAAGCGCACCCGCAAGTTGGACGCCCTTAAGACGCGATAAACGAGAACTTATTCTATAAGTAATCGTACTATTGTTAGGGACCCGCAATGATAGACCATAAATCAGCTGCGCCTGATGATTTGTGGTATTTGGTGGGACTTATCACAGCCGATGGGTGCTTAAGTTCTGATGGCAGGCATACTGATATAACCGCAAAGGATAAGGATTTCTTGCAGGAGCTTGGGGCGCGCCTTAAGATTTCTAATGCAATTGGCCAAAAAAAGAACGGGATGGGCCTTGTTTATCGCCGGATACAAATAGGCGGTATTGAATCTATCGCTATTTGCAGGCTATCGGCCTGGTTCCACAGAAGTCATTACTGCTCAATCGGCTCAATATTGATGAAAAATATTTCCAATATTTTTTTAGAGGAGTAATAGATGGGGATGGCTGTATTCGATCTTGGATCCATCCATCTAATGGCGGGTTGCAATGGTCTCTTCTAATTTATTCCGGCTCCCAGGATTTTTTGTCATGGCTAAGGGAAATGGTGGATGCAAAAGTATCCGCCAGAGGCGGGGTGTATCAAGATAGCGAAACCCGGTTTATTCTAAAATTTGGAAAGATGGCAGCGCAACGCATCTTAAGCAAATGCTACTATCGAGATTGCTTGAGTTTAGCTGGGAAATACAAATTGGCATTTAGCTGTGTTAGCGCTGCCAATGGCTGGAAAATGAGTCAAACGATTGGGCAGGTGGCGGAACTGGCAGACGCAACGGACTCAATTGGGTCTCCTCAGAGGCAACTCTGGGGCAATAAATCCCTCAAACTCGGGGAAAGCTAAATCTTTCTTTTGGGAAGACAAGCCAATCCCGAGCCAAGACCTCGAATTCGAGGTAAGGTGTAGAGACTAGACGGGGGACTCCCCCACAAGGACGTGGGGGGTGAAGGGATAGTCCACTCCCCGTGGAAACACGGGGGCCAAGTGTAAAATCCGTCGGCCGTAAGGCCATGCGGGTTCGATTCCCGCCCTGCCCATGATTTTTTATAACCATGAAAATTGCGCGCCAAGGTTGGAAATTCGTCGCGACGGGTCTGGTGGTCATGGCGATGGGGCTCGTCCTGGTCTTCTCCGATGCGCTGATCCCAGGAATTATTCTGCTCATCCTCGGCGCGGACTTCGCCGCGTTTTGCGTTTATTTCTTCCGGGATCCGGAGCGCCCGCTGCCGACTGACCCGGGCAAAATCTATTCCCCGGGAGACGGCACGGTATTAAGCGTGGCTAGAGAAGGCCCGGGGGATATCGCGACCCTGCGGATATTTCTTTCCATTTTCAACGTTCACCTGCAGAGAGCGCCTTGTTCGGGCCGGGTCAAGCAAGTCCATCATCAGAGCGGAAGCTTCGCGGCCGCCATGCGCGAGGAGGCCAAGGTCAACGAGCGCTGCGTGATGACCTTGATGCCCGAGGGCCGGCGCGATCCCCTTATCGTTGAGCAAATCGCGGGGCTGATCGCGCGGCGCATCGAATGCTGGCCCAAGCCGCAAGAGCGCTTGACCGCGGGCCAGCGCTACGGCATTATTTATTTCGGCTCTCAAGCCGCGGTGCATTTTCCGGCCTCCGCGCGCTGCTTGGTCAAGCCGGGCGATAAAGTCGTAGGCGGCGTTACGGCGATAGGCGAATGGATAAGCTGACGTTTAAACGGGGCGGGCAGGTGCTGGCGCCCTCGCTGTTGACCGTGGGGAATATGGCCTGCGGTTTTTACGCCCTTCTCTCCGCGCACCAAGGCGAATTTGTCTCGGCGGCCACGGGGATACTTGCCGGCATCGTTTTTGACGCCTTGGACGGGCGCGTGGCGCGCTTGGTGCACGGGGAATCCACCTTCGGCGTTGAATTCGACTCGCTCTGCGACTTTTTGACTTTCGGCATCGCCCCGGCCCACATGATGTACGCTTTTATTCTTAAGGATTACGGCGTCTGGGGTTATCCCATGGCCTTTATCTTCGCTCTGTGCGGCGCTCTGCGCTTGGCGCGCTTCAATGCCGTTGCGCATGACACGGCCGGAGGCCGCAAAACGCATTTTTCCGGCCTGCCTATTCCCGGTGGGGCCGGCCTTTTGGCTTCTTTTGTCCTGCTCTATCAGATCGTGGAGGAGGGCCGGCCTGCCCATACCTGGAAAATTTTGATGGACCAGATTCCGTATCTCTACGGCTTGGCGCCCGCTTTCGTGCTTATCATCGCCTTCTTGATGATATCCACGATTCCTTATCCCGCTTTCAAGCAGCCGAATATATTTCAGCCGCGTTCGGTGAGGGGGCTGGTGGGAGCGGTCATCGGGGCATTATTAGTGTTTATTTATCCGCAGAACACCATCTTCCTGCTTTTTCTCTTCTATGCCCTGCTGGGGCCGGTAGGCGGTCTGGTGAGAATGATTTGCTCCTCATTAGGCATTAATCGCCAGTCCCAGCCGGGCAATTAGTCCTTGTCCTTGGAGAAGTAATAGGCCAGGCCGAAGCCAACCGCGGCTGCGGCGCCCGCCACCAGCAGAAGCCCGCCGGTACTCAAGCCCAGGACCAAGGCCGCCAGGCCCCCCACGGCCCAGCCGGCCACAGCACCCCCCAGCCCCATGACCGTGCGGTTGCTGCTGAAAAAGTCCTTGACGCCGTTGGTGAACTTATCCCAGGTGCCCGGCTCTTTTGTTGGTGGTTTATTCCCTTCAGTGGGTGGCGGTTCCTTGCCGCCGGGGGGAGTTTGGGGCGGAGCTCCCGGTTTAGATTGATCCCATTCAGTGCATTCTGCTTGGCCTTCCGGAGCTGTTCTCGGGCCGGCTTGTTGCGCTGGCACAATTACGGCCGGATTTTGAATGGTCTGGAACTGAGCTGCGTCTTTAACGCCTTCATCTGAATTGCCGTGAGCCGCTTGAGTTTTGTTAAGAGAAGCGGTGGCTTGCGGCAACGGTTCGCCGGAGTTGCCTGGGGCGGCCGCGCCGCCGGACTTCGGCAGAGAATTGCAGAATTTATCCATATCCTCGATCCATTGTTTCTTAAGCGCGTCGAGGCTGTTTTCTTTTTGAGCTTGCTGCACTTGCTTGATAAATTTATCTTCCGCATTTTCCCCGCGCAGCTTGAGCATTTTCCTGACTAATTTCTGAGCCGCTTTATCTTCATTATTGTTTTTATTGAAAAGCACGTTCAACGCCTGATCCAGATTGAGGATGGGCGTCGGCTCGGGAGCAGGCGGAGGCGGAGGGGTTCCTGGTTTGTCAGCCGGAGGATAGGTTTTTGGGGGTTCAGGCGAAGTCGGCGGCGCTGGAGTTGGAGTAGGCGTCGGCGTTGGAGCGGGAGCCGGAGCGGTTGCAGGTGGCTGCGGCTTGTCTCCCTTGAGTTCGGTGATGGTCAGGCCGCGCAAGGCAACCCCTTCCCGTCCAGGATAAAGAGCATACTTTTTTTCATCTTTTTCTGCGATGGGCCGCGTGGGCGCAAGCCAGGCGCGCGCGGGGTCTTTTTCCAATAAAAGGATGTGGCCGGAATAGGAGGCGGAGCCGGAATTTTTAAAAGGATTCCAGCTGGTCCAACGGTAATTGATGTTATAAAGGGGCACGGCTTTAAGTCTTTGCTGTTTAAGCAACTCTTCTCCCTGATATTTTTCGCCCAGCTTCTTGAGCTGGGCGACCTCCGACTTCCGGGCGTATAAAGTTTCTTTTCCATGCCGGTATTCCGCCCAGTCCGCAAAGGAGCCGGGTTTGCCCACCCAATCGGGCGTATCGGCGGCTGAAATTCGGGGGCTGCCGAGGATCGCCAGCCCGAAGGCCAGCGTCAGCTTGGAAAATATTTTCATGCCTAAGTGTAGGGGGGAAACGTCGAAATTTCAAGGACCAAAGTGCCCGGAGAAAAATAGGCCTTTCGGCCTATGAATTCAGTTCGATTATCAGGGCGCGGCCGTCGGTGAAAAAGGGATAGCCTTTATCGTTGACGCCTTTAAGAGGGATTCCAGGCAGGTGGGCCAAGCGCATTTCTTGGACATGAGGAGAGCCCCTCAGGGTTTCGGCCAGGTAATCGCGTTCCAGGTTCATGTCCGGATCAGGGCGATGGGAGAAATCGATCCAGCGCATGGTTAAATCCAAATTGCCGCTGCCCCACCACAAAGTCCTTCCACGCTCGTCCTTGATTCCGGTTCTCCACAAGCGGAAATGATGCCGGGCCTCGAGGGGCTTGATCACCCGCACCCAGTTCATGTCCTGGCTTCTGCCGTGGAAATTATACCGGTTCATGGGGGGAAATCGCGTTAAATCCTCTCCGCGCAGCAGTTCCTTGAGGCTTTCCTTGACGCAGGCGGCGAAGGTCAAAGGCAGCTTGGTCCAGCCAGCGCTTTCCAAAACCGCGCAGGCCAGGGATTCGTGTCCCAAAAAAATAATATTCAAGGCGTCGCCCGGCCGGCCGAAGCGGCCCTGATTGCGTCCGGGCAAATGCTCGTATAGTTCGGGAATAAGCGGGCGCCTATACGCGCGCTTATTCTCTTCTAATTCCAAGAGCGTGATCATTGTTTGCGCGGGAAAAGCGGCGGGCCCTTGTGTATTTTTCCGATGCCGGAGCGCACCCCGGCCAGGACTTGCTCCGCGGAAAGAGGCTCGGGAAACTGCCGTACGCCCAATTGGGATTGTATTTTGGCCGCGGTCTGGGGCATGAAGGGTTCAAGCCAGCCGGTGACGATGCGCAGCGACCATACCAGATCAAAAAGGATGATTTTTACTTTCTCGGGATCCGTTTTCGCCACTTTCCAGGGTTCTTCCTTGTTCACGCGCTGGTTAAGCTCTGAAATAACCGCCCAAATCCGGGTTAAAGCTCCGCTGAAATCCAGGCGCTCCATCGCCGCGGCGATGGAGGCGGTTTTCTGGGCTATTTTTTGGGGATAAAAATCTTTTTCCGGATCAGGCCGCTTGGGCAAAACGCCGTTGAGATATCTATCCACCATTTCCACGATCCGCGAGATGAGATTGCCCAAATCATTGGCCAGATCCGCGTTGTAGCGCTTAAGCAGGGCCGTGCGCGAGAAGTCCCCGTCCTGTCCGAAGGGAATTTCGCGCAGGAGAAAATAGCGGAAGGCATCCAGGCCGAATTCGCGGATGATCTCATAGGGATCGATCATGTTGCCCTTTGATTTGGACATCTTTTCCCCGTCCACGGTCCACCAGCCATGGGCGAAGACCTTGGCCGGCAGGGGCATTTTCAGGGCCATGAGCATGGCCGGCCAGATCACGGCATGGAAGCGGTAAATCTCCTTGCCCACGATATGAACATCGGCCGGCCAAATTTCCCGCAATTGCGGCCCGTCCACCGCCGAGACATAGTTGAGCAGGGCGTCAAACCAAACATAAACCGTATGCCCGCAATCGCCTGGAACCTCCACCCCCCATTTGACCTTGGTGCGCGACACCGAAATATTTTGAAGCCCTGATTTAACGAAAGAGAGTATTTCCTGGCCGCGGTGCGCGGGCGAGAGAAATTCCGGGTGCTCCCGATAGTGCTTGAGCAGGGCCTCCCGGTATTCGGGGAGTTTGAAAAAATAGCTGTCTTCCTCGATCATTTGAAGCGGGCGGCGGCAATCTTGGTTGGGGCAAAGGCGCGCGCCTTTTTCATCGGGAGGGGCTTCGGTCTCGGTCCAGAAGGTTTCGCAGGAAATGCAGTAATAGCCCTTATACTTGCCTTTGTAGATGTCGCCTGAGTCGATTAGAGCCTTAAACACAGCCTGGACCTTTTTCTCATGACGCGGCTCGGTGGTGCGTATGAAATCATCGAAATGAATATCCAAGCGGCTCCACAAGGCCTTGAATTTGGCCGAGAGTTCATCGGCGTAAGCCTGCGGGGAGAGGCCTGCCTCGCGCGCCGCCTGTTCGATTTTGGCGCCGTGTTCATCGGTGCCGGTCAGAAAATAGGTGCTGTGGCCGCGTTTCCTCAAGAAACGGTTTAAGACATCGGCGGCGATGGTGGTGTAGGCATGGCCTATATGCGGTGCCGCGTTAATGTAATAAATGGGCGTGGTGATGTAGAACTTTTTCATAAAAGGGGCTCGGCCTCGAGATAGCCCAGGGTCAGGATCAGGCGAGGGTCGGCATTTGATTTCAAGGCCCGGCCAAGGCCCCGAAGCTCTCTTAACGGCCGTTCCACCCGGGAAAAAGACAATTGGCCCCGCAAATGCCTCAGCCGCAGGGTTTGGCTCAAACGGTGAAGCGCCAGCTCCACTTGGGTCCTGGCCAAGAAAAGTTCTTTGGGAAGGGCATCCGCGGCCGCGAAAGGGCTTAAGGGGTTTGCCGGCTCATAGGAGGAAAGCTCGGCTAATTCCAGGGCCTGGCCTACGGAGCCCTCTGAGAGCCGGGCAAGGCTTTCAGCCCTGTCCGGCGAGATGTTTTTTTCTATTAAAAGTTCCTTTACCGTGTTTTCCGCTAGCGGCGTGAAGGGGATGACAAAACAACGCGAGACTACGGTTTTCGGCAGCCTTTCCTTGCGGCAAGCGGTCAATATCCACAGGGTCTGGCGCGGCGGCTCTTCCAAAATTTTAAGCAGCGCATTGGCCCCCTCGGTCTCAAGGGTATGGGCTTGTTCCACGATTGCGACCTTCCAACCGCCCGCCAGAGGCTGCAGTTCCATGTCGTTGCGCAGCCGCCGGATGGTCTCAACGCGCAAGGTTTTTTGCTTGGCGGGCTCTTCCGAGCGCAGGCTGGCCTGATAGTTTGCGTTGACCATTTTAACGTCGGGATGTATTTTTTGGGTGAGAGCTCGGCATTCGGCGCAAAGCCCGCAAGCCAGGTATTGTTGCGGCTGCCGGCAAATCAGGGCCTGAGCGAAGGCTTCGGCGGCGAGAGTCTTGCCGATGCCGTCCGGTCCCAAAAAAAGCATGGCCGAAGGGATTTTCCCGCTGGAAAGAAAACCCTTCAGCGTTTTGACCGCGCGTGGCTGCTCCTTGATATGGGAAAAGCTCATGACAGGAAGCGGCAAACGCGCTGGAGGATTTCCTGGTGCAGCTGCGCGACATCGCGGCGTCCGTTGAGCAGCGCGACGCGCGGCTGCCGGCGGGCCAGGCTGCGATAGCCTTCGCGCACGCGGCGCCGGAAGCCGGGAGATTCGAGCTCGAGGCGATCATGGCGGCGCTGTTTATCGCGCGAGTTGAATTCAGATTCCAGCACATCCAAAACGATGGTCAAATCCGGCTTAAGTCCGGAGGTGGCGATCTGGTTTAGGCGGCGCACCAAGGGCAAAGAGAGCCCGCGGGCATGGCCTTGATAGGCCATGGTGGCTAAAGTATAACGCTCGCAGAGCACGAATTTGCCCCGGCGCAGGGCCGGCAAAAGCGTTTCCTGGGTATGTTGGGCGCGCGCGGCCTCGTAAAGCAAAAGTTCGGCTAAGGGGGTGACTTGATGGCGCGGGTCAAGCAGGAGCTTGCGTATGGCCTCGGCGAAAGCGGTTCCTCCAGGCTCGCGGCTATGGAGAAAAGGAATTTTATGAGACTTCAGGTAACGGACCAGCAGCGCGGCCTGGGTGGACTTGCCCGATTTATCCGGGCCCTCCAGAACGATAAATACGCCGCGATGGGGTGACACCCGATCATTTTAGCAAGCTTTCGCCGCAGGCGAAAGCCGCCCGCTGCAAGCGACCCGAAATAGGGGCCTCAGGAGCACTCGGAGAAGCCGCAATCGTGGCAGGTCGGCCCCGAGCAGCCCGACTCATAAGCCACGTTGGAGGAATAGCATTTTGGGCAATATTCCGCTTTGGCCAGCGTGATGATTTCCAGCTGCTCTTTCTGGGCGGCGTCCTCATCGTCGGTCAGCCAGCCGGTCTTCTTGAGATGCTGGCGCAAGGCAATCGCGATGGCATGGGCGATGGAATCGACGCGGTTTTCCCCGAAGCCGATGGGCTTGTCGCCCTTCACCGAATTCAAGTGCTTGAGAATGCGCAGAGGATCGCCGCCTTCCGCCAGGTACTTCGACAGCATGATTCCCACCAGCGAGGTCAAGGCCGAGATTTCGGTGCCCAGAGGCGGGATGTTGGTGAATACCTGGTAAGGCCCGCGCTCGTCGTAATTGATGTGGATGTGCAGCGGGCCGTAGCCGGTTTTGATCTGGTAATACTCGGAAGAGACGCCAAAGGCCGTTGAGGGATCGCGGCGCCGCGACTTAGTCGGGGTCGACGTGAGATTCAACACCTGCTGGGCCTTGGAGCCGTCGCGATAGATGGTGATGCCTTTGCAGCCCAGCTCGTAGGCCAGCATGTAAGCGCTGCGCACATCATCGGTGGTAGCCGAGTTGGGCAGGTTGATGGTCTTGGACACCCCGTTGTCGGTGTGCTTCTGGAAGGCCGCCTGGATTTTTACATGGATGTCGACCGGCACGTCGTGAGCGGAGACGAAGAGCTTCTGGATTTGCTCCGGGATCTGCGCGATGCCGCGCACGGATTTATGGTTGGCGTTGATGCGCTCCCAGAGTTCCTTCTCTTTTAGGCCGAAATAGTTGTTGGCCTGGGCCACTTCCTTAAAGAGCGGATTGACCTCGAAGAAAACATCCTTGGCGGCCGGGGATTCTCCTTTCTTGATGGCCTCCAAGGCCTTGGCGTTGTAGCGCGTGTAGGCGATGGCGAAGAAGGGCTCGATGCCGCTGCCCTGCAGCCCGGCGGCAATCGCGATGGTTCCGGTCGGGGCGATGGTCGTGCGCGCGCAGTGCCGCGGCAGGCGGCTCTCCCCGCGATAGAACGCGCCCTTCTCGTCGTAAATGGAGTTTTTCCAATTCGGGAAAATCCCGCGCTCCTTGCCCAATGACTCGGAGGCGGCCAGGGCCGTGTCGTTGATAAAGCGCATGACCTTGGTCGCGAAATCGAGCGAAGCCGGCGAGTCGTAAGGAATGCCCATCTTGACCAAGGCTTCCCCGTAGCCCATCACCCCCAGGCCGATGCGGCGGTTGCCCTTGGCCATGATCTCTATTTCCGGCAGGGGATAGTTGTTGACCTCGATGACGTCGTCGAGGAAGCGCGCTGCCAGCGTGACCGCCGAGGCCAGTCTCTTATAGTTGAATCTTCCCTCCATGAGCTCGCCTTCGACGAAATTGGAGAGGTTGATCGAGCCCAGGTTGCAGGGTTCCCAGGGCAGGAGGGGCTGCTCGCCGCAGGGGTTGGTGCTTTCGATCTGGCCTATGCCCGGCGTCGGGTTGGATCCGGAGTTGTTGATGCGGTCGATGACCACGTAGCCCGGATCGCCGGATTTCCAGGCGTATTCGATCATCATGTCGAATATTTCCTTGGCGCGCGCCTTTCCCGCGACCTCCCGGGTATGCGGGTTGATGAGGTCGTATTCCGCGTCGGCGGCGACCGCCTTCATGAACTTTTCGTCGATGGCGACCGAGACGTTGAAGTTCTCCATGACGGCGGCTTGGGCCTTCATGGTGATGAAATCCTTGATCTCGGGATGGGTGTAGTGGAGAATTCCCATGTTGGCTCCGCGCCTGGTCCCGCCCTGCTTGACCACGTCGGTCAGCTTGTCGAAAATCTGCATGAACGAGATGGCGCCCGAGGCCACGCCCTGGGTTTTCTTTACGATGTCGCCCTTGGGCCGCAGTTGGCTGAAGGCGAAGCCCGTTCCGCCTCCGGATTTCTGGATCAAGGACTGGGCCGAGAGGGATTTGGTGATGCCCTCCATCGAGTCGGGCACGGGAAGCACGTAGCAGGCCGATAATTGCTGAAGCTCGCGGCCGGCGTTCATCAGCGTCGGAGAGTTGGGAAGAAAATCCCAATTGGAAAGCATTTCAAAATATTTCGCGGTCCAGGCGTCGACTAATTTCCGGGCCTCCGGCACGCCCTTATAAATCTTGTCGAGATTTTTGACCAGTTTCGCAAAGTTGGCCTCGCGCTGGCTTGACTCCGGGATCCCGGCGTGAAAGAGCAGCATGCGCGGCTTGGCTCCGGCCGGGCCCTCAAGCTGGCGGATATCGACGCGGACGCCTTCGCAGGCGCCCCATTTGCCGGCGTCGGCGTGAAAGAGGATTTCCCCCAGGGCGATATTGTGCGCGATCCCATCCAGCCAAACCTCCACGCTCGGCGCGTCCCGCAAATATTTGTCCTTAATGACCTTCGCTTGATTTTCCGTGACGTGAACTTTTGGGAGTTTCCGGCTGATGGGTTCGGGTTTTTGTTTCACAGGGCTCCTCTCTATCTTAGGGTTTGGATTTGCATATAAAAGTGTAACAGCAATTAAGATCGCTGTCAAATTTCTCGAGGAGGACGGTTAAAAAACGGTAAAGACTTGTAAATGGCGAAAATAGATGATGATAAATAGCAATAAATAGCACAAAAAACCACATAAAAAACAGGCTCTTCGACGAGAACTTGTTTCAGGGGACACCGGCTTGCGAGATGTTTTTTTCGATTTCTTTCGAGCCGCTGCGGATGATCTCGTTGGCTTGGTCGCGCGCCGCTTGGGCTTTTTGCATGTCCTGCTGCAGGGTGTTGACGTATTTAACCGGAGCTTCCTGGACTTGTTTGATTGTTTTGTTTCGCTGCATCTTCCCCATCATGAAGTAGCCGGCGAAGACAAGGGCCGCGATCAGCAAGAGGCGTTTCATAAAAGGCATTATGCTATAAATATCTCATGGAGCAAAGGCCTGTTTATTCCACGGACCCCTCTTTTTGCGCCGCCTGCCGGCGTTCGCCGTGCTGTTGCGGCGATCCTCAGGCCGTTAAAAAACGCCAGCCCGAGCCCCTGCGCCTGTCATTCACGCGTTCCAACAAGGGAAGCGGCGTGACCCGCATCGAGCGCCTGATCATGCATCCGACCCTGAAAGCCGAGCTGCTCAGCCGGTTTAAAAGGCGCCTGGGTTGCGGCGGCGCCGTTAAAGACGGGACCTTGGAGCTTCAGGGCGATCACCGCGATATTCTTGAGGCCGAATTGAAAGCCGAGGGCTACCAAATCAAGCGGGTTTAAACGAGCGCAGGAAATCGATGAATAACTTGCGGTAGTCCAGGTAAATGTCCCGCGTAGAGGAAAGGCGGATGATAAAGTAGCTTGCGCCGCTGGGAATGACGGCGACGTAATGGTGCAGCTCTTCGCTGAAAGAGGGCAAATGGCCGGCGGGCAGCCGCCGGTTTTCCACGATTTCAAAGGTCCGGGATAAAATTCCGGAAATTCTCATCGGCCGCACGCCGGTCGCCGTGCGGCCGGTGTAGGGGTCTGTGCGGCGCAGGTCCTCGATGACTTTGGCTATAGGCAGATAATCGGGTTGATTTTTTTCCGCGCGGCGGATGTCGATTCCGGTGCGGTAATTTCCCGAAGGGCTGTCGGGGCCTAGGATATGCACCACGTTGCCCAGGGAGTCCTCTTCTTCAAAAGGATGCCAGCCGGCCGGAATGTCGCAGTAAAAAGAACGGGTGGGGGGCGAATAGCGCTGCGGTTTCGGCTCTTCCTCGGTCCCGATCGCAATACCGATCGGGACCGCCAGCAGAAAAATCGCAAGCGGAACGGCTTTATTTTTTGGCACGGTTAAACCCCGCCTCTTCCCGGAATTTTTGTTCCGCCAGCGCCATCTGGGCCAAGAGCGCCCGGGCAAGCTTTAGGCCGGCGGTCTGGTTTTGCCAATACTTGACGCAAGCCTCCGGCGGCTCGATTTTGACGGCTGCCGAAAAATCTCCTTGAAGGGCCTTGCGGGATTCTTCCCATTGCTTCGATTCAATCAGCCCAATGCGCCACAAAGACAAGGATTGTTTTTCCAGCGCCTGGTATTGCGCGGAGGCCTGCGCGGTTTTATCTTCTACCAGCGATTGCGGGCAGGAAACCCAAGCCTCCTGGTTAAACCGCAGTTGGTTTTCCGGATCGCCCTTGCGCGCATCGAGAATGCCGATGCGCCCCGCGGAGAGCGAGTGAACCAAATAATCGCGGTATTCATCCGGGCGTTCTCGCCACTGGCGGAAGGAGGCGCGCATTTCCGGGTCAAGGAAGTCGTCGTTTTTTAATTCCAAATAAAAACGCGCGTACAAGAGGGTTTGCGCGGTAGCCGCGAAAAGCTCGGCGGCGTAAGCGGAGACGTCCCAGCCTTGGCGTTGGGCGTCAAGCAGCAGCAATTCGCGCAGCAACGAGCCTGCCTGCTGCTGCTGGGAGAAAGTCCCCCGCCGGCTTTCGTCGGCATAGACTCGCGTTTGCCCCCAGTCGTCCGCTTGCTCTTTGAGAGCCACCGCATCGCGCTTGGCGGCTTGGAGCCTGGGGAAAGGGATATGCAGCGCCGCATAGACTTGGGGAGAATCCGATACCAGCATGGCTTCGCCGCTAAAAAACAGTTTCTTGCGCTTGTACAAAACAGGCCCTGGGCTTAGGGCGATGGCATAGCTTTTTTCCCCCGAAGGGTTTTCCTGAACCAGCAGCGCTGCGCGTGCGCGGCCGCCGCTGCGGTGGGAATCAAAAACGATAAGAGGAAGGCCGGAGATTGCGGCATTAAGAGCCCTGGCCCGGGCGAAATCCGGGGTTGTGTCGGAGATCAACTGCAGCAAGGCCTTGGCGTCGCGGCTATAGGGCGCGTCAGTCAGGAATTGAGCGAACTCATCATGGAGAATTTCCCGCAACGGGCTTGCCACGGTCCGGGGAATGACTCCGGGCAATGGGGCCGGGGCGATCCCGATCGGTATCGCGATCGGGGCGGCCGCCGTGGGCGCGTCCGGAGCCGGAGGAAGCGTGGCTTGGGAAACCGGCACGGCTGAACCGGCGGGAAGCCCCGCGACGGTCCCGGCCGGTATGGCGGCCGGCTCGTCCGGGGCGGTCCAGGCTTTTAAAATGCCGACGTCTTTGGGGGGCGCTAAGCCTGGCGCCCCAGCCGGCAAGGGAATTTCCGATGCCGGTTGGGACGGCGAGCTGTCGCTCGCCGCCGCAGCCTGCGTCTCGAAAATCAACTCGGGGTCCTTCATGGCCAAGGCTGATTCATTATGGCCGGGCGGAATGTTTTTGTTCAGGTTCTCGAGTTCCTGCAGGGTAAAATAGCTTTTGAAATGCTTGCGCATGCGCCACGTGAAATGGGGCCAGTTTTCGCGCAGGATTTTCCGGAATTCCTCTTTTTCCGCCTTGGTCAGGCGTTTTTCCCCCGCGCTTTTGTTAAGCAGGATATCGAGCTGCAAAAGAGCCTTGAGGCGCTGGGCGCTTTGCAGGCGGGTGAAAAGGTAAGGCATGTCGGAGCGGCGCAACGGCTTGCCGTCCGGCGTCAGCACGCTTCCATCCGGAAGAACTTGATAATTGTTGCGCAGCAAAAGGTCGGCTTGCAGCTTGGTGAAAGGATTAAGCCTGGTATTATAAAAAGGATCGGCAACGACGGCCAGCGCCGTCGCGGCGGCAAAAAATAAAAAACCAGCCGCCGCCAAAGCGGCGCGCGCCCGATTCATAGCTAAAAGATATCGTAATTGGCCTGTGTTATGCAAATATTGCATAATCCCCGCCTGTGACCGATGCTGAAAAGGCCGGGAGGCTGGTTTTCCCGGGATACAAATTCGGGGTCGACGATCCCGCGCGGGCGCATGCCTTGGTTGAGCTTGGCGTGGGCGGTTTCTGCCTCTATGGGGGAGAAATTCAGGAGTTGGCCTCATTTGTGTCCCGCCTGCAGGCCAAGGCCGCTGCCCCGCTTTTGCTGGCCGCCGATTATGAAGACGGGGTTTTCTCGCAGTGCCGCGGGGGCACGCCCTTGCCCTCCAATATGGGTTTGGGGGCTTCCGGTTCCGAGGATCTGGCTTATCAAAAAGGGGAGATCACGGCCATTGAGGCCCGGGCGATGGGGGTTAAATGGGTTTTCGCTCCAGTCTGCGATTTGGCGACCCTGGCTGAAAACCCCATCGTCAACACCCGCGCTTTTTCATCCGATCCGCGCGTGGTGACGCGCCTGGCGCGCGCCTATATCCAGGGCCTTAAATCGCAGGGGGTTCTTGGCTGCCTCAAGCATTTCCCCGGGCACGGGGAGACGCGGCAGGACTCTCATCTGGAGCTGCCGCTGGTAAAAACCGCTCGCGCCAAGATGTGGGGCCGTGAATTGATCCCTTACAGGGAATTGGCGCAGGAAGCTTCGGCGGTCATGACCGGGCATCTGGCCGTGCCGGCCATGGTCAGGAATAAAAAGACGCCTTATTCGCTTTCCGACGATGTGGCCCGCAGCTTGCGCGCGGAAATGAATTTTTCGGGCCTGGTTACCACCGATGCCCTCAATATGCAGGCCGTCGCCAAGACTTACAGGGACCTGGAAGCGTCGCGAATGGCGCTGTTGGGCGGCTCGGACATCCTGCTGGTGCCGGCTAATCCCCACGAATTGGTCGGCGGGCTTATGACCGCGGCGCAGCAAGACCCCGGCTTGGCCCTGGCGGCGGCCGCCTCCTTTGACAGACTTACACAAGCGCATCGCGGCACCCGCCTTAAGAACGGGCCCGAGCCCGCGCTGGAGTCGGTCGGCTGCCAAAAACACCGCCAAGCCGCCGAGCGAATGGCTGAGTCCTGTCTGGCTTGGGCTAGGCGGCCGGCCCTGTTGCGCAAGGAAACCCTGCGTTATTGGGAGCCCGAGGCGGACTCGCCGGAGCAATGGCTGGGACAGGCCTTTGTCGCGACGCTGCGGGAGAGCGGCTTGAAAGTCGAGCCTTTCGATCCGGCGCGCAAGCAGGCCAAGGAGCCCTTGGTGCTTGGCTGTTTCTTAAGCCCGCGCGCCTATAGCGGCCGCATCAAATACGCGCCGGCCGAGGCAGGGCTCATTCGCGCGGCTCTGAGCCGAGCCAAGCGGGCCGTCGTTGTCTCCTTCGGTTCCCCCTTCGTTTTTGAATCCCTTGCCGCAAGCGGGCTTTGCGCTTTTTCCAGCAACGAGCCCGCTCAAAAAGCCGCGGCCCGCGCTCTGGCCGGGCGCATCAAGGTCACCGGACGCATGCCGGTTGGGTTAACCCTGTAAGGGCTGCGCCCTCATGAGCGCTCTCGACTATAGCCTGCTGATCATCGTTCTGGGCTTGACGCTTTACATGGCCTTTTTTTTCGGTAAAAGGCACAAAAACACGAACGACTATTTCTTGGCCGGCCGGCGCATTCCCTGGCTGGTCGCCTGCTTATCCCTGATGGCCACCGAGATATCCATCCTAACCGTCATGGCCGTTGCGGCCAGCTCTTTTCGCGAAGATTGGAGCGCGCTGCAGTATTTCATAGGCTCGGCCGCCGCCCGGGTCTGCGTGGCCTATTTTTTTATTCCCGTTTTTTATCAGACGCCCGGCACGACCATCTATGAATATCTGCGCCGGCGCTTCGGCGAGAAAACCCGCTACGCCGCCGCGGGATTTTTCTTTCTCTTTCGCTTTCCCGCCTCGGCGGTGCGTCTGACCGCGGCGGCGGCGGCTATCGGCCAGCTTATGGGCTGGCCGATGAATTCAATGCTGCTGATCTTGGTGCTGCTGGCCCTCCTTTATGTCGGCTATGGCGGTGTCGAAGCCGCGGCCTGGGCCGGGGTGATGCAAACCTTGGTCGTCGCCGCAGCAGCAGCGGCCACCCTGGCTTTTATCTGCGGCCGCGTGGACGGGGGCCTTGAGGGCATCTGGGACATTTCCTTGGAAACCGGCAAGCTGCAATTTTTTAATTCCTCGGCGCTGCCGGCGGTGATCAGCGGGTTTTTTGTCGCGTTGGCCGCCATAGGCGCCGATCACGAAATGATGCAGAAGCTTTTCATCGTGAAGGATCGCCGGGAAAGCCAGAAGGCCGTTCTTTTCAGCATCCCGGGCAGTTTCCTGATTTTAATCCTATTTCTGTCCATCGGCACGGGCCTTTTCGCTTTTTACCGGGTTAATACCGGCATGTCGCTGCCCGCGCGCTTCGAGAATATTTATCCGCATTTCACGGCGACGGTGATGCCGGCGCTGTTGCGAGGCTTGATATTAACGGCTTTTGTCCTGTCGGTTATCGATCTGCCCTTAACTTCCATGGGCGCGGTATTCTTAACGGACTTATACCGGCCTTTGCGTCCCGATCGCGATACCGATCGGGGTTCAAGCGAAATCACCGAGCTGAATCTGGCGCGGGCGCTGTCCGTTATTTTCGCCTTGATTCTGGGGGCGCTGGCCTATTTCTTCATCGCGCGGGGCCGTTTTCTTTGGCTGGCCTTTCAGATCGGGGGGGTCGCTTTCGGCCCGCTGCTGGGCATATTCTTGTTGGGCTTGTTCACCAGGGTCAAAGCGGACAAGGCCAATGCCGTCGCCATGTCCGCAATAGGCGGACTTAACGCGATCTTGCTTTATTTGTCCCAGATCGGGCTTTTGCCTTTTTCCTGGAACTGGCTGGTGGTGATCGGGACGGCGGGCACGTTCGTGACGGCCCGCTGGCTGGCGCCTCAGTTCGAAGGCGAGCTTAGTAAAGCAGGTAAGGCTTCCTGATCTGCTCGAAATCCCTAGCTCCCCGGTCGAAGAGTTCCTGAAAGCCCTCCATGCCGGGATGCTTGCGGTAAAGCGCGTTGAAATCCTTCAGCCCGGTCATGACCGCCGGGCCGCTTCCCTTCCAGGCGAGCTTGTCGCCGTGGACCTTGCGCATCGCCCTGGTCAAAGCCAGGAAAACCGCCATGGGCCGCAATTGTTCCCGGTCCGTGATGGCAATGCGGATGCCGTGGCAGCGCTGGCCGTAGTAGGGATAGTATTTATTCACGCCGGGGGTGAAATCCTCGGCCGAGAAGGACGCCCCGTCGGGAGAAGCGGCCCTAAGCAAGTCCACGACCGCGGGCGAGTCCAGCCAGGGAGCTCCGATCAATTGAAATTGAGAGCCGTCCACCCCGCGGCCCACGGACAAATTTGATGGCTCGAAAAGTCCTATGCCCGGGTAAAGGATGGCAGCCTCGAGATTCGGAATATTGGGAGAGGGGCGCCTTCTTGTATCATCCCACCAGCGGGAAAGCCCGGTTTGATCGTACCACATGCCGCGGGCCCAGCCCGCGGCTTTAATCACGGTCAACCGCTCATAGCCTATTTCAGCGGCGTAAAATTTGGCGATCTCGCCCGCGGTCATGCCGTGGCGCACCGGGATGGGGAAGTAAGCGGTGAGTTTCGTTTTACGGTGCTCTTGATAGCCTTCCAAAATCGGCCCTTCCAGAATGGCGCCGCTGATGGGATTGGGGCGGTCTAAGACAATGAACTCAATGCCCTTTTCCTGAGCCGCTTCCATGGCCAAAGCCATGGAAGCTAAATAGGTGTAGAAGCGAGCTCCAATATCCTGGATGTCAAAGACCAGGGCGTCTATATCCCTGAGCTGCTCCTGTTTGGGCTTCTTGCCTTCCATTCCGGGATTATAAAGGCTGTAAACCGGAATCTTGTGGCCGCCGGCGTCAAGCACCCCGTCTTCTATCCGCTCATTCTCGCTGCCGCCGAGAAATCCGTGCTCCGGCGCGAAAACGCAGACCAGTTCCGTCTCAGGGGCGCGGGCCAATAACTCGATGACATGGCGGCCTTTCCGGTCCACGCCGGTCTGATTGGTCAGCAGGCCGAATTTCTTTCCTTTTAACTCGTGAAAGCCGTTTTCCTCAAGGACGTCTATTCCGGCTTTGACCTGGGCCAAGAGCAGGGAGGGGCGGTTTAGGCAGGCGGCCAGATTTAAGCAAAATAAGAAAAGCCAGTAACGCGACGCCACGCCGGAATTATATCATAAGACCCTTGCGCCCCGACCTATGTATTTTTGGGTCTTGACAGTTAAGCCGCCCGGGGCTAAGCTGGGCCTGATATTATGGTTGAAACCCTGGAGCATTTGATACGTCGGGCGGCCGATCATCCGCGGCAGACCCGCACGCCTCTTTACCGCGAGCTTTTGCGCTCCGAGACGTTCCTGCTGACCTTAGACGCGCCGATTCGCCAGGAGCAGGTCCTGCGCGTTTCCCATCCCGATGAAACTTTCCCCATTTGGGTCGACAAGGACCCCGAGCTGGGGGGGATCTGGGTGCCGGTGTTTCCCGCGCGCGACGCGGTGGCGGACTATGTCGCCGCCAGAAATATGGCCCCGACGCCGGGCAAGGAGTTTTTATGGATGGAACATAAACCCGGGACGGTTTTTTCCCTGATGAACGGGGTGAAATGTTTCGCCGGCATAAGGCTGTACCTTGACGAAAATTGTTCGGTCAGCCTGCCTTGGTCCGAGGTAAGAATCCTCGCCGAGGGAGCGTTGCCTCCGGAGGGCCCCGAGATTTACGATTTGCCCGTGACCCATGTCGTTCTCCCCTTAAGCTCGCGCGCGGCCTTCGGCTCGGTCAGCGTCGCCCCCCATGGACCTCAGGGCAAGCTTTTGTGCCTGCCGGAAGCCGGCCATTTCCGGGCCGATGATACGCGAAAACTGGTGAGGATGCCGCCCAATTCTCAGGGCGATGTTTGGATGGCCTGCCGGCATTTTCTCCAGGTCCTGCGTTTTGCCTGCAGTTTGGAGGACGCCGAGCCGCGGCATTATACCAACGATCTTTTATCTTCGCTGCTTGGTTTTAGGATGTACGGGGAAGCCGAGGCGCTCTGCGAGTGGCTGATCGGCCGCGGCCGCAGGGATCAGGCGCGCAGGATTCTCAAGGCGGCTGTTAGGCATTTCCCCAGCGAGCCCGGTATCGCCCGGATGCTGCGGGAACTGGAATTTCCCCATTAGTAGGGGAATATTTCCACAAGCTTCTTCTCTTCAAAATCTCCCAGGGCTTTAAGCGATTCCAGGCCGGCGCGATCCCGGTGGCCTAAAATATGGATGGTCATGGTCTTGTCCTTGAAGCGCGAGGCGAAGGACTTTAAATCGTCCAGTTTGTACTTGAGCGCCTTGGCGAATCTCTCAGGCCGCGGGTCGCCGGGAGGCAGGCCCAGATCTTCCCAGGAAAACAGGGCGCCGGGAATGCCGCGGAAATGGGCGGGATTGGTGCGGTAATACTCCTCGATTGACTTGGCCGTTTGCGCGAAGCGCTTTTCGGAGAAAGGAGGCGAGCGCAAGAGATCGCGCAGCAAAGAAACGGCCTCCGTGGTTTTATCCGCCTGGCAGCTTAAGCCGCCGTAGAGCTGGTTTTCGTCCCCTTTAAAACCTCCGTAATCGTACCCGCCCCAAGCGCCGTAGGCTAAAGCCCTGGTTTCGCGTATTTCCTGGAATATCACCGCGCTCATGTCGCCGCCCATATAATCGCCGTAATAAATGTAATCGACTATTTTCGCGGGGTCGACTTTTTCATCAGCCGCGAAAATTCCGGCCTGGGATTGCACCATGTCGCGGTGGGTGAAATAAATCTTGGGCCGCGCCGGCTTTTGGAAGCTTAAGGGCTTGCGCTCGTGAGCCGCCTTGTATTTTTTGCCGGCATGAAGCAGCCGAGCGATCTCGCCGGGCTGCCGGTTGCCCACATAGGCGATGCGATGCTGATAGCCGAAGACGCCGTTTATGATTTTGCGCAGGGGCCCGGTTTTAAGATTAAGCAGTTCCTGGTCCGTCAGTTCCTTGAGCACGGAACTTTCCTTGCCGCGCCGGGCGAACTCTCCCAGGGCATTGGCGATGGAGCCGGGGTTTTTCTTGTTGTCTTGATGGGTCCCGATGGCAACATCCACCATTTTCTTGAGAGTGTCCGGGGCGATTTGCGGGGACTCGAAGCGGTCGAACAGCAGCTCCAGGGAGGGCCACAGGTTCTTGTCGAGCCCGCTGACGGAGACTTGGGAGCCTTGCTCGCCGCAGCCGTAGCTGACGCTGGTCCCCAGTCCGAACAGTTTCTTTTTATACTCCTCGGCGCTCATGCCTTCGGCACCGGAAAGATCGAGCAGGCTTAGGGCGGCGCACAGATTGCGCTCATGGAGGCTGCCGCGTTTAAACTCGAAGCTCAAAGAGAACAAATCGTTGACCGGGTTAGGGCTTGAGATAATCTTGCCGGCCGGCAGCGGGGTTATCGTGTAATCGCGGCCTTCAACCAGCCATTTCGGTTCCGGCGCGATCGCGGGAAGGCTTAGGATTCGCTCGGCGAAGCGAGAGCGGCGCTTTTCATCAATATCTATTTTCGTGAAAGCGGGTTTGCCGATGCTGGGCAGTTCGGGCTTGGCGTTGCGCCGCAAAGCCGTGACCCGCCCGTTTCCTAAATATCGACGCGCCACCCGCAGCACATCCTGCTTGGCGACCCGGCGCAGACGGTCCATGCGGCCCACAGTCCGGCTCCAGGGCTCGAAGCTGACGAAAGAGTCGATCATCGTCGACACGCGGGCCTCATCGGATTCCAAGCGGTACTTTTCGCTGACTTCGAAATTCGTGATCACGGCGCGTATATCCTCATCCGTGAATTCGCCGGCCTTAAGCTTTTCCACGGCCTCCAGAAGCAGGCCGGAGGCCTGCTCCAGGGTCTGGCCTCTTTTGGGAAGGGCCCAGACATACCAATGCCCGGCGTCGTTGAAGAAAGCCGGGCTGCTGCCGGCGGCCTTCACCTTCTGGGCTTGGTTCAGGGTCAGATTGATGATGCCCGAAGCCGCGTTGTCCATGATCATGTCCATGACGGACAAGGTGTCGGCATCGGGATGGTTTGAGGCCGCCGTGGGCCAGGCGATGATGACTTTTTCCTCCGACTCGTATTTAACCTCGACGCGCTCCGGGCCTTTTGGTTTGGGCAAGGGCCAAGTTTTGGCCTCCGGCAAAGCCTTCGGCTGCCAGGACCCAAAATGTTTTGTCAGCAAGGCCAGGGTTTTTCCCCGGTTAAAGTCGCCGGAAAGGGCGATGGCCATGTTATTAGGGTTATAGTGGCGGCGATAATATTCGTACATCTTGGCCAGGGAGGGATTTTTGAGATGTTCGATAGAGCCCAACGTGGTCTGCCGGCCGTAAGGATGAAATTTGTAGAGCTTTTTGTTCAAGGCTTCCCATAAAACCCTCTCGGGATTGTCAAAGGACTGGTTCTTTTCCTCGTAGACCGCTTCCAGCTCGCTTTGAAACAGCCGGAAAACGGGGCGGGCGAAGCGGTCGGCTTCCACCTTGGCCCAGGCTTCCAAGCGATTGGAGGGCAGGTCGCAGGTGTAAACCGTCTGCTCATTCGAAGTGAAAGCGTTAAGGCCCTGGATTCCCAGCTGCCGGTAGATTTTATCAAGCTCATTGGGAATTTCGTAGCGTGTCGCTTTGATATTCTCGGCGTCAATTTCTTTGTATAGGCGCGTTCGCTCGGCCGGGTCCTTGGTATTGAAGCGGAGTTCGTAAAGCTGCACGATGCGGTCTAAATGCGGCTTTTCCCCGGCATAATCAAGAGTTCCCAGCGATTGCGAGCCCTTAAACAACATATGCTCCAGGTAATGCGCCGTTCCCGTATTATCCGCGGGGTCATGCTTGCTTCCCACGCGGGCGGCGATCCAGGCCGCGATGCGCGGCCGTTGCGGATTGGGACTGAGATAAATCGTCAGGCCGTTGGAGAGGCGATGGATGGTGGTGCCCATCAAATCCCCGGCCAAGGGCACAGGCAAGGGCTGCGGGAGCTCGGGGCCCCAGCCGGCGGATATTGCCGGGGTTGCCGCGAGGAATAATATCGCTGCAAACAGCCTGATTTTAGCGGTGGGCATAGGACCCTATGATAACAACTTTTGCGTGACTTGCGTGTATTGGCAGGCGGTGCCTCCCGACCTAGACGCCGTTGGGCCCTTAGGCCCAGGCGGAAATAAATCGTTCAGGCTAGACTTATTGTTATGCAGGTCATTTTTGCCTTTCTATGGCTATGCTTGGCCGCCACGGCCGCCGAGTATCCGGCCCTGTCGCGCAAGCTCTCCCCCGCGGAGGCCGAGCTGCTGCAGGAGATTCTTAATGCCCCGAGGGTCGATTCCGGACCGTTCAAGGACCGCGAGGCCCTAGTTGCCCATTTCGTGGCCCAAGGGGTGCGGCTTTCCCCCGGCTCCCAGAGCGGCTTGACCAACGCCGATATCCGCAATCTGGCGCTTGCCGCCCGCGCCGCGGCCAAGGCTTTCCGCATCCCGCCCGCTATCGTTCTCTGCCTGACCTTCCGCGAATCCAGCTTTAACCCGTTGGCCACGGCCTGGACGACGACGGCCAAGGGGATCGGCCAGATGACGAACCCGGCCGTCTTGGAGACCCTTTCGCGCCTGCGCTCCGACCCTGCGCTGCTGGCCGCGGCCGAGGACTACGCCAGGGAACTGGGCGCGCGCCTGCCCGAGAGCCTGGAAGGGGCGCAAAAGGTGGACACCCTGACTAGGGATATACAGCTGCTGCGCCAAGCCAAAGCCGACCCAGCGATAATCGCCGAAAAAGAGAAGGAGCGCCGAGAGCTCATCCGGAGCCGCAAATACGAGGCAGGACACATTTATAATCTCCAGACCAATTTCGGCCTGGCCGCCGCCTATCTCTCGGACCTCAGATACCGGCGCCTCAAGGAGGTGGAGGATGAGCAGAAGGCCTGGCTAACGGCCGTGGCGGCCTACAACCAGGGCATCGGCTATGCCAACCGTTTGATCTATCATGTATTCGCTGGAGCGGGGAACTACAATTTGCAGACCGTAGATAGGATATTCTCCAAGGAATCGGCCGCCCGCCTGGGTTTGTCCCGAGAACGACAGAAAGAGCTCCTCGATGAGGTGCTCTCTGTCCGCCGCTGCTCGGCGCGCTGGTAACGAGTGTTTGCGCGCTTTGGGCGCGCGATTTTGACTCGCTTTGCGAGTCAAAATTTCAAAAACAAAAAACCATTAATATTCGTACCCCTGTCGCAATCTGTCGCGCGAGATTTGATATGTCCTGTTTAGCGAGAATAGAAATGTCCGGTTCCGGCGTACAATACCTCTTCGAGGGTGG
>Ga0155452_1299_pt3 | contig 26008 bp, 24 predicted proteins | sample RifCSPhighO2_02_FD_111900 | JGI IMG/M metagenome (GOLD analysis project Ga0155452, IMG submission 111900) | Elusimicrobia bacterium RIFCSPHIGHO2_02_FULL_57_9
TTGACTAGCTTCGCGCAAATCTCCCAATCATAATCAAAACCGTTGCTTTTGAGATTGATCCCCTTAAGGTACTTGGCGTGGAAGACCTTAAACATCGTGGCTCCATCGCTCAGCCGGGTGCCGTATAGGAGATTGAAGAGGGTTGTGAAGAAAACGCCTCCAAAATTGACGAAAAATCCGTAAATCCTTTCCAAGCCGACGAAGCGTCTAAATTGCCATTGCTGCGGCGAGAACAGAACGCGCGAGCCCAACATAACATCATAGTTTCCCTCCACGATGGGATTAATAAGCTTGGGGTAATCAACAACGCTATATTCCAAGTCGCCGTCTTGAATCAGAACGATATCGCCGGTCACGCGCTCAAGCCCCTTGCGGACGGCAGCGCCCTTGCCCCCGGGTTTATCCTCATAAATAACATGCACGCCCGGGCGAGACTCGAAAAATTGAACCAGCTGCCGCGTGCCGTCAGTGGAACCGCCTTCCACAATTATGATTTCTTTTTCAATTCCGGGCAGGCTCACGCCCAACACCTGCTCAAGCAAAATGGAAACTGTCGCCCGCTCGTTATAGACCGGGACAATGATTGAGAACTTCACGAAGCGCGGGAACGGCGCTGTTTCAAGAAAAAAGCGAGCACATGCCCAATGCCCATATGCAGGTCTTCAATCACTCCATACTGCTCAGAAGAAACCAGCAGCGGAATTTTAACCAGAGGCTTAAGCCTGCCCCCGTCAAAACCCAAAAGGCCGATGGTCAAAGCGCCGCGCTTATTTGCGTAACGAGCCGCCTCGAGCAAATTGCCCGAGTTGCCGCTGCCACTGATCAGTATCACGATGTCTTTCGGGCTCAGCAGATTTTCCAACTGGCGGGTAAAAATCTTGTCGAATGATAAATCATTGCCTATGGCCGTAATAAAGGACGCGTTATCGGTCCAAGAAAGGCATTTAAGCAGCGGCCAGCCCGGGGCCTCGGCCGTTTTGGAAAGATCCGTCGCCAGGTGCGAAGCCGTGGCCGCCGAACCTCCATTGCCGATCACGAAAACCTGCCTTCCCTTTTCCTGGGCCTCCACGATCGCCGAAGCCGCGCGGCTTACGGCCTTCAAATCCAATGACTGCCACTGATTTAATATTTCCTCACGGTACCAGCGCGCAAAAGCCTCGGCGGAAAGACCGCCTGGCCCCATGGCGTGAAAGCTGCCGGGCGCGGTGCTTCTGGTTTTCCTATTTGCTGACATAAATTATCTTGGAACCCTCCGGTTCGAATCTAAACGGGATCTCGCGCCAATCGCGCAGCGCGCAGAGCACTGATCTTCGCTTGCTGGGCGCACAAAAAATAAGAAGAAACCCTCCGCCTCCCGCTCCCAAAATCTTCCCGCCCGAAGCCCCGGCCTTGCGCGCCGCTTTATAGGCCCCGTCGATGCTCGAATTCGATATCCCCTCGGCCAGACTTTTCTTGAGTTTCCAACCCTCGTCCAACAATTCGCCCAAGGAATCAACCATCCCCAATTGCAATTCGCGCCGGGCGAATTCCGCGAGCTCGCGCAGGCGCTTCAAGGCTTGCTCCTTCACTTTGAAACGGGCTTTGGCCCGTCTTAAAATCGGGCCGGAGCGCCGGGTCACACCGGTGTAAACCATCACCAGACGCTCGGACAATTGCTGGCGCACCCGTTCGGGGAAAATCAAGGGATCCACCCGGACGGCATCATCAGACATGAATTCCAAGAATTGAAAGCCGCCATAAGCCGCGATGTACTGGTCCTGTTTGCCTATCGGTTCGCCTAATTTTTCAATTTCGATCTCGCAGGCCTCCTGCGCCAACTGCTCCGCGCTGCGAAACTCGCCTTTAAAGGCATGCAGGGCGTGCAAAACGCCCACGGTGAAGCTTGAGGATGAGCCCAGCCCGGTTCCGCCCACGATATCAGCCATGGAGGTGATCTCGATGCCGCGGTCTATGCCCACCTTACGCAGACACTCGCGCAATATCGGCTGGCGGATTTTAGAGACTTCGGAAACCAGCTCGGTTTTTGAGTATTTCAGGATGATATGATCGTCGAAATAGCGGTTGACCGTAATGTACATGTACTTGTCGATGGCGGTGGAGACCACCGCGCCGGGATGACGGCGGTAAAAAGCAGCGATGTCCGTGCCGCCGCCGGCGAAGCTAACGCGGAAAGGGGTGCGCGAAATAATCATCGCCCGCCGCCCTGAAGCAAAGGATGCCGACGCATAAAAGCCTCCAGGCGCTCGGGGGTGCCCAAATCAGCCAGAATTTCTTTCGTGCGATAGCCCATCAGCGCCATCCCTTTGGCCAAGGCCAAGGGGAAAGTCTCGCGTCCGAAATCGCTGGGTTTATCCGTCGGTATTAAGTCGAGCAGAGGCCGGCGCACGGCCCAGACCGCGGCGCAGGCCAAGTTTGCATAAGGCCGGCCCGGTTGGGCCCGATAAAACCCCGTGATTCGATCCTTATCCAATCGGGCCAAGTCGGAATCCGCGGGATGATCAGACTCGATCAAGACCAACGAGGCCGCCCCGCTATGAGAAGCATGGAAATTAAGAAATTTTTTGCAGTTCATCTTCACGTAAAGATCGCCGTAGACGATCAAAGCGTCATCGCCTAATCGCGAGGCCAAATCCCGCACAGCTCCGGCGGTCCCGCGAGGTGTTTTCTCGATTTGATAGCGCAGTTTAAGGCCCCAGCGCTTGCCATCCGAAAAATAATCGCTCACCGCTTCAGCCTTATACCCCAGGCACATAAAAACCTCGGTGATTCCCGAAGCCTTCAGCCACTCCAGCTGATATTCCAAAATAGGCTTGCCCCCCAAAGGCAGCATGGGCTTGGGCAGGGCATCCGTGGCCGCGCCCATACGAACCCCGCGGCCCCCGGCGACTATAACCGCCCGGATCGGATTTTCTTGCAATGTCGGAAGTATACAAAAAATGACATGGCAGGGCTGGAGTTCAAAACATTTTGTCTTTTTTAATCACCCAGGACGCCGCCTGGGCGAGATTGCGGCAGGTCGCGTCCGGATTGGCCTTATAAGTCCCGTCACGGCCGGATTTGCCGGTTTTAACCAGGACGCCTTTGCAGCCGGCGTTACGGGCGGTACGCATATCAGTGGTGGTATCGCCGATCAGATAAGATTGTTCGAGATCCAGTTTGAACTTGCGCGCGGCGGCCCTAAGCATCCCAATGCCGGGCTTGCGACAATCGCATTTCACCCGCCGGCCCGCCTGGGGATGGTGCGGACAGTAATAAATGGCGTCCCATGCGCCGCCTTGAGCGCGCAGCTTGCTTTTCAGACGGCGATGAACCGCTTCCAATGCCCCGCGCGTGATAAAACCCCGGGCAACGGCGGATTGATTGCTCACCACCACGATTTTAAGCCCGGCTTTGCGTAATTTTTTGATGGCGGAAGCCGCGCCCGGGATAATTTTCAGTTGGTCGGAATGGCGCAGGTAATGGACATCCTCTATAATGACTCCGTCGCGATCGAGGAATACCGCGTGATTCTTTCGTCTCCGCATTAACAAAATTCTACAATAAATCCATGGCGCCGTTTTTTTCCATTATTCTGCCCACATACAACCGCGCGCGCATGCTGCCCGGGGCGCTGGAAACCGTCAAGCTCCAGACTTTTCAGGACTACGAGGTCCTGATCGTGGATGACGGCTCGGCGGATGAAACGCCGCGCATGATCCGGGAATGGACGCGGGACCCGCGCTTTAAATACCATCGTCTGGAGAAAAATATCGGCAATATGTATTGCCGCAACCTGGCCCTGGGGATGGCCTCGGGGAGCTGGATCACCAATATCGATTCAGATGATTTCTGGACCCTGGACCGTTTGGACGAGTTCGCCAAATATTTCTCGGCCCACCCCAACGCTGGATTTGTGTTCTCCAACGGCTATTTGCACCGCTATGGACGCATCATTGGAACGGCATTTGCCCATGACCGCCCCATTAAGGAAGGCAGGGTGCCCGGGCATTACGCCGTGGGTGAGGAATTCCTGCCCTACCTGACTACGAATTTAGCCATTCCCCGCGCCCACTACCAGAAATACGGCTCCTATCGTAAAGACATGGTCATTTTGGACAACGAACTCTACGCTCGGATGCTTGAGGACGGCGTCGAGGCGGGTGTAATCCGCAAACCCTTGGCTGTGCGCCGGATTCATGGCGGCCAAGTCACCCATAAGTGGATTGAGGAATACCCCGAGGCCGTGGAGGCATTAAAGGCGGGAAACGCGCCGCCGCAAACCATGGCTGTTGAGAAAGAAAAATTGGTTTATGAGTTCTCCAATTATCTATTGCGCAACCTGCAGCCGGCCGAAGCCAGACAATTTATGCTGCGGGAACTTGGCGAGAAGGCAAAGCAATCAAGGCTCTACCGCCAAAGCTTTGTTCCTGCCATCCTCCTGGGTGCTGCAAAGGCAGTACGAAAAGCATGGTTGATGGCCCGTTATCATCCTCTCTGGGCTGGGCCGGAAGTCCAAGAAGTCTACCGGCTTATCAATCCCTTGATCGCGGCGGAGAACTCTCGCTATTAATGAGAAAACATTTGACGGCCGGGATACTGCTGCTCGGCATGATCCTCCGACTGGGGTATTGTTGGAGCGTTTGGCCCAAGGAATTGCCTAACACCGACAACTATACCCTGCTCGCCTCCTCTTTCGCCGACACCTGGAGTTTGGCTGAAAACGGCGAGCTGAGCGCACACCGGGAGCCCGCTTATCCCCTACTTCTAGGTTTAGGCTTCAAGCTGTTTGGCAAGAATTACGGCGTCGTTATGGCGCTTAATTGTCTTTTAGGCGGTCTTACCCTTTTATTGATATGCAAGGCCGGGGAGTTGCTGTTTAGTCCAGCCGTCGGACTAATCTCTCTGGTCATCGCGGCGATTTATCCGCCTTTCATTTACTATTCAGCCCGGCCAATACGCGAGACACTGATTGTTTTCATGGCTTCATTGTGCGTTTTGACGCTCATAAGCGCCGTGCGTCACAACAGGCCCGCCGGATTCATAACCGCGGGCCTAGCTAACGCCCTGGCCGGCCTTACCACAACCCCCTTTTTGCCATTCGGCCTTATCATGGTCCCGCTGACTTTGGCGATTCTTGCCGCATGGCGACGATTGCGCAACGCGCTATGGATAGCGCTATATCTGGCAGCTTTTGCGGCTTTATACTTTCTATGGCCATTGCGCAATTATATGGCGTTTGGCACCTGGGTGATCAGCACCGTCGGCTCGGGGGCGGGCAATAATTTTTATGAATATCAGATAGTCCCCCAAGAGCTGAGCGGAACACCCGCCCATCGCAAAATCATATCTCAGGATCCCGTCATGCAAGCAAGCGGGAAACTGCCCCCGATAGAACAAGAACAGTTCTTGTGGAAAGCAGGCCGCGAACTCATCAAACAAAAACCTTCCGCTTACGTAAAACTGGTGGCCTGGCGCTTCCTAGATCTGTACCGCTTGGTCCCGAATCCGCGCAGCTATGATATTCCTTACTCCACGGTCTATTGGGTCAGCGCGTTAACCAACGGCTGGATTATCCCGCTGGGCCTGTTGGGAATTGTTTTGGCGCGCGCAAGGCCACCGGAGTTGCTGCTGATTTATAGCTTTCTTTTTTCCTTAAGCTTTACTTTTGCCCTGGTATTTACACTGCTGCGCTACCGCCTGCCCTTGATGCCGTGGCTGATTATTCTTGCCGCTTCAACCCTGCAACGCGCTTGGCGCAGGATTTGCGCTCAGAGCGGCTGATCCTCGGCCAAGGTTCGGCGCAGGCCTTCCTCAAACCCGACATCCGCCTTCCAGCCCGGCAATGATTTCCCCCGCCAGGGGACCATTACCTCGCGCGGGCGATAGGGGCGTCCTTCCCAAACCGCGTTTAAAGGACGGCCGCTTACCTTTTCATAAATCCTGACAATATCGCGGAAGGATAAATGCCGGCCCGTGCCAGCGGCGAAGCGGCGGCCGCAAACGCTTTTCGGGCGCTGTTGCAAAAGAATTTCCGCCCGCAGATATGCTTGGACGACATCGTCAATATAAACGAAGTCCGCCAACTGCTTTCCCGGCGACATGGGCAGGGCGACTCCGGAGCGCTGGACTTCCCCCAGCAGGGTTAACAATTTGTGGCGGCGATCTTTCGGCCCGTAAGTATCGAACAAAATCAAAGTCAGCGCACGCAAGGACGTCGCAGCCGTATAATATCGCAGGATATCTTCGAAGGCCTGCTTGGTCGCCGCATAAAGAGCCACGGGATTGTAGTCCTTTCCTTGGTAATGCTGCCAATAGGTTCCGGTATTGATAAAACAGCTCACCCCAGATTGCGCCGAAGCCTCAAGCAGTTGTGTGCCCAAGAGCACATTCGACCGAACGAGGGGTTCTATATCACTTGCCTTATGTTCTGAAAGAAAGCAGGAAGCCAGATGAAAGATCGTTTTGGGAGCCGCCCGGCGCAGAATATCCATCATCCCGGCCATGTCGCCATCATGCACGTGAATAGCAGGACAGCCGGGCAAATCCGCCAGCAGGCTTTGATCCGTGCTTTGCCGCACCAGCAAATGGACCTCGCGTCCATTGCGGAGCAACGCCTCTGCCAAATGCCGGCCCACAAAGCCGGCGGCTCCAGTAACCAAAACACTCGTCATTGCTTTTTTTGCCTTACTTGCGTCGGCATGCGTCAAATTTATCCACCCGCAAAAGCCCTTTGTCCCACAACCAATAAGTGAACATGGATTTTAGGACGTTGAGGCCGTAGCCGATCACGTTAACGTAGGATTTTTCCTTGCCGTAATAGGTGGGAATAGGCATTTCCTGGATGCGCAATTTTTTGATCTTAAACTGCAGAATGATGTCGGTGTCGAAGTGATAATCATCCGAGCACAGCGAGAAGGGAACCTGCGCCAAGGCCGCGCAGCGAAAGGCCCGAAACCCGGAATGGAATTCCGTCAGATTCATGCCCAGCATATAGTTCTGAACCATGGTCAGAAATTTATTGCCAAGAAACTTATATAGCGGCATCCCTCCCTTTAAAGGCAAGCCCGCGATGCGCGAACCGAATACCATATCCGCCTCATTGCGCTCCAACGGCTCAAGTAAATACGGAATTTTTTCCGGGGCGTACTGGGCATCGCCATGCAGCATGATCACGATATCGAACCCATTGTCGATGGCATAGCGATAGGCCCTTTTCTGGCTGCCGCCATAGCCCTTGTTTGTTTCGTTGCGGAAGACCTCAAGCTTGTCCAAGCCCTTGGTCTCGCGGTAGCCGATGCCGATAAGATAGGTGTTGTCCGGGCTGGCGTTGTCTATAACGAAGATTTGCTTGACCCTATCCTTGATTTCATTGGGAATGCGGTCAAGCACTACGGGCAGGGTGTAGGCCGCGTTATAAGCCGGGATAAAAATGGCGATTTCAGATTCAGGCATGAACCCTGTCGGCTTTTTCAGCAAAGAATCCCTTGAAGGTTTTAAGCACGTAATCGAGCATCTCTTCGGTAAGCCCCGGATAGACGCCGATGAAAAAACTGCTGTTCATGATGCGGTCGGTTTGTTCCAGCGGACCGGGCACGCGGGCCGCGATACCCTGATAACCGGGCTGTTTGAGAATATTGCCTCCGAATACCAGGCGGGTTTCAATATTGGCGTTTTCAAGCCAGGCCACGAGCTCGCGCCGGGAAAGTCCTTCCTTAACCGTAATTGGGAAGCCGAACCAAGAGGGATTGGACCGAGAATCCAAAGTGGGAAGCACAAGGCGGTCGCAATAGGCTTCCAAGCCCTTATAGAGCCTCTTGAAATTTTTACGCCGCGCCGCAACAAAATCCGGGATGCGTTCGACCTGGGCGTTTCCGACCGCCGCCTGCATATCCGTCGGCTTAAAGTTGTAGCCCAAATTTGAATAGATGTATTTATGGTCATAGCCCATCGGCAGATCTCCCAACTGCCAGCCGAAACGCTTGCCGCAGGTATTGGACTTGCCGGTCGCGCACCAGCAATCCCTTCCCCAATCCCTCACCGAGCGCACGATACGGGAAAAACGGCCGGCATTGACCACCACCCCGCCGCCCTCGCCCATGGTGATATGGTGGGCGGGAAAGAAACTCAAGGTGGCCAACTCACCGAAAGTTCCCACCAGCTTGTCTTGGAAAGTGCCGCCCAGGGCGTCGCAGGAATCCTCGACTAAATAGAGTCCGCGGCGCTTGGCGATATCCCCAATAATATCCATGTCGCAGGGATTGCCCAGGGTGTGCGGGATAATGATGGCGCGGGTCTTGGGGCTTAAGGCCGCTTCAATAAGATGTGGGTTGATATTGTAGGTTCCTATCTCGCAATCGACAAAAACAGGGATCAGTCCTCCATGCACCAGGGGGGCGACCGTGGTGGGGAATGTGACAGCCGGGGTGATGACCTCATCGCCCGCCCTCAAGGGATTGTCCAACTGCCTGGACATCAAGGACATCACCGCGGTCAAATTGGCAGTCGAGCCGGAATTAACTGCCACAAAATCCCGGGATCTAAAAAACTTCCGCATTTTCTTTTCGAATAAATCGCCGTATGGCCCCAGGGTCAGCCAAAAATCCAGGGCGCTGTCGGCCAAGGCTTCCATTTCCTCCGGCCCGAAAACGCGGCCGGAATATTGAATTCTAGTTTTATGGGGAATAAATTTCGCGGGCTTATGCGCCAGCCCGTAATATTGCCGGACCTTTTTGAGAATTTCCAGTTTGAGTTTTTCCGTCTTGCCCTTAGCTGTGCTTGAGCGCCCAATCATAAGGTATTTTCTTCGAGAAGGGGTTAAGCCGCGTGATTTCCTTGGGATCGTGGGGAAGGGTAGCGCAGTTGGCGACAATCGCCGGCTTAACGCCCATGCCCTTAAAGCCGTTCCAGACGCCATAAGGAACCGTGACCAGTGCGTAATGATCCTCGCCTGTGAATATCTCCTGGACCTTGCCGCGGGTGGGCGAACCGCTGCGGGCGTCATAAAGCACCAGCTTGATCATGCCGCTGACCACCGCGTAGTTGAGGGTCATTGTCTTATGCAAATGCCAGCCCTTGACCACGCCGGGGTAAATCATGGAAAAATAAATCTCGCCGAACTCCTTAAACCACGAGTCGTCGCGGCACAGCATGGGCATGATTTTGCCGCGCTCATCGGGGATCTGCTGCAGAGGACGCACCGCCACGCCGTGTATCATGAGGCGCTCCCATTAAGAAATTTCCGGTACCAGTCTATGGTTTCACGCAGGCCGCCCTCCAGGTCATGGCGCGGTTGCCATTGCAGCAAGGAGCGCGCCTTGGCGGAAGAAAGATACTGACTGCGTATTTCCCCCTTGGCTTCGTTGCGGATGTCCGGCTTAAGGGCGGTTTGCTTCATCAACTTCTGAATCGCCTTGACTATATCCAGGACCGCGCTGGGCTTCCCCGGACTGAAATTAAAGCCGCCGCCCTTAACGCGCTTATCCTCAATTTTCTCAGCCAGGATCATATAGGCTTTGGCTGCATCCTCAACATAAAGATAGTCGCGTAAATAAGTGCCGTCGCTGCGAATAATCGGGCGCTCGCCCTGCAGAAGGGAACGGATGGTGCCGGGCACAATCCTGCTCCAGTTCAAATCGCCGCCGCCATAAATATTGCCGCAGCGGGCCACGGCCACCGGCAAGCCGTAGGTGTGGTGATAGCTCTGCGCCAGCAAATCTGCGCAGGATTTGGAGACCTCATAAGGACGGCGCCCGTACAACGGCATGGTTTCCACATAAGGCAGGGCAGGATTTTCCCCGTAAGCCTTGTCGCTTGAGGCGATCACGACGCGCTTGACCAACCCATCATGCAGCCGGCATGCTTCTAACAGATTGTAGGTTCCGCGAATATTGGCTTCAAAAGTCGCCCAGGGAGCGCGGTGGGCGGCCCCGACCAAGGTCTGGGCTCCCACGTGAAACACGACATCCGTCTCATGCGTATTAATGGCGCGCTCTATGGTTCTTAAATTCTCCAACCGGCCGTTTACGATGGAAATGCGCTTAAAATCCCCGCTGCGATAGAGCTCGGACTGCGGATCCTCATCCATCACCAGGGCCACGACGTTAGCCCCAACCGAAAGCAGTTCCTTAACCAGCCAGGAGCCAAGCAGCCCCGTTGCGCCGGTGATAAGCGCGCGGCGGCCCATCCAAAAACGATTTATTTTTTCCATAGCTTCCAAGGGGCCTTGCCTCCGCTCCACAGCTCTTCCAGCAGCTTCAAATCGCGCACCGTGTCCATGCACTGCCAGAAATCCTGATGTTTGTAGGCCACCAGCTGTTTTTTTCGCGCCAAGCGCTCCAAGGGTTGGCGCTCAAAAAGCGTTTGGTCGCCCTCTATATAATCAAGGACCTCGGGCTCCAAAACCATGAACCCGCCGTTGATCCAGCCCTCGCCGATCTGCGGCTTCTCAACGAAGCGTGTCACCTGATTGGCTTTGAATTGCAGGCCGCCGAAGCGGGCGGGCGGACGGGCGGCCGTTACCGTGGCCAATCGCCCATGGGCTTTATGAAACTGCAGCAGCTTCTTGATATCCACGTTGGCAACGCCGTCTCCGTAGGTCAGCATGATGGGCTCTTTACCGACGTACTGCATCAGGCGCCGGACCCGGCCTCCGGTTTGGGTCTGCTCACCGGCATCCAAGAGATGGATGATCCAATCCTCCTGGGCGCCGTCCTTAACTTGAATATGTCCGGACTTTAAGTGCACCACCAGGCTGCTGCGATGGTGGCGGTAGTTGATGAAATAGTCCTTGATCACCTCGCCTTTGTACCCCAAGGCGATGACGAATTCCCGGAAGCCGAAATGGGCATAGTGCTTCATGATATGCCAGAGAATCGGCTTGCCGCCGATCTCAACCATGGGCTTAGGGATGCGGTCGGTCATTTCCGACAGCCTGGTACCCATTCCGCCGGCCAATAGCGCTACTTTCATAACACAATTTTAATTTAAATTCCACACCTCAGCCAAGACCACGCTTTTGTCCGATAGCGTTTTGGTCAAAACGGCCTTTTGCAATAAAAACCTTCTTAAATCAGTATCTGGGCCGATGGCGGGAGCGTTGAGCAGCACCACGGTGCCCTTGGTTTTATCCATCAGCTTCATCAGCTTCGGCATTAAAGGAACGTCATACATAAAAGAATAAACCTTAATGCCCTCCATTTGACAAGCCATGGCCCCGTAGCCGTGCAGATAAACAGGCTGCTTTAAAACATTCCCCTTCATCTCCGCCACCAAGTCCCGGCTCACGTGATGGAGTTTGGGGCTGAACATCGCGTAGGAATATTCCACCGAGTAAAACAAAAGATATCCCAAACCCAAGGCCAGCGCGTGCTTCTTGGTCCAAGCCGCTTTAAATGGCATCGATAAAAACAGGAAAAACCCGATAAAACCGAAAAGAATCGCCGCTGGCTTGACGTAAAGACAAAGCGAGGGTCCAAAAAAAATACGAATAGGCAAATACTGAAACAGCCCCTCCCACGACCAGTGAATGGATGGATGCACGGACTGGACGATATGCGGGCCCAGTGTGGTCACCGCCGCCAGAACGGCCGCATAAGCCGCGGCAGGCCCCGCGAGGATTAAGGCCGGCTTTGAACCCAGGGTGTCCAGCAAGGCCCTGGCCGCGAAAACAGAGAACAGGGGCGCCAACGGCGACCAATAAAGCACGGTCGCGTCGGGATTTAACAGCAGGAAAACAACGCCGATATAAGTCAAGCAGAGGCAGAGAGGCAGGCCCAGATGCTTCCAATCCTTCGGGCTTAACAGCGCTCGTAAAAATCCCCACAAAAACAATGGTCCCATGTAAATAAACGCCTTGCTGAAGCTGCGCCCATAAAGGCCGAGCGGCCATCTCAGCTTGTAGGCGATTCCCGTGCTCAGAGCGACATTGGTTTTATGGGCCGCCCCCTGATAATGCCCGGGATAAATCAAGGGATATAAATAGAATAGCGCCGCTCCGATCAAAAAAATGGCGCCGAAGGTTTTCAGGCTTTTCATAAATCCACGCGTCAGCAGGGAATGCAGGCCCACGCCGGCTAGGAATACCAGGGCTGAATACTTGGTCAGCCACATCAGCCCAAAGCAAACCCCGCATAATACGGTAAGCGCCGCCATTTTACCGTTTTGCGCCGGCATCTTGTGGTAAAGATACAGCAGGGCCATGACGAAAAAGGCCAATATGGAGCCATCGATGTAAATATGGGTCGAGAAAAAAACATTCCATGGGCTGATAGCGAGCAAGGCCGCCGACCAAACCCCCCCGCGCTTGCCGAGCAGGTCCTTGGCCAGCAAAAAAGTGAGAACCAAAACACCCAGGCTGAAGAGAAACGGCACCCAGCGCAAATGATCCCAGCCGGTGAGCAGATAGCTGGCTCGGTAAAATGCCGAGGAAAGTATGGGCTGAAGCCCGAAATTGAGTTCCCCTAGGGGCAAGACGGCCTCGATTACGGCGCCGTCCTCATCGCCGTAAGGCGGGAAGCTTAATAAGGGCCAGCGGAGCATGACAAACAAGGCCACGGGGACTAAATACAACCAGGAAGAATCCCTGGCTATGCGCCGGAAAGCCGTCATCGTTTTTTGGCGAGCGCCTGGACCTTCTGGTATAGAACCGCGATGTTTTTCTTGGCCTGATCGAAATTAGGGTCGAGGATCAGGGCCCGCTGATAGGCTTTCTCCGAATCGGCGTATCTCTCCAACATGAAATAGGAGTTAGCCAGGTTGGTATAGGCCTCCGCAGATTCATGACGATGCGCGGGCAGGGATTCACCGGGAACGTCCTCGTATTCCTGATAAGCCAGGAGCTTGTTTCTAAATACCGCTTTGCTCAACAAGAATGGCTCCGCCTGGCACTTGGGAGCGTAAATCAAATCTTCGTAAGTCTTTGCCGCCATCGCATAGTCCTTGCGGATCATGTAAATCTGGCCCATACGGTAATAATTCTGGGCAAAGACGGGATCAATGGCCTGATACAACCTGAAACGATTCAAGGCTCTATCCAAATAGGTCTGAACTTCTTCGGGATGCCCGTTATTGGCGGCCCACTCCGCGCGCTTCATGTGCAAATTGCCGACTTGGTGGTGCATCTGGACATAGTTGGGCGACAACTTGCGCACCTCATTGTAAGAATCGAGAGCACGTTCATAATCGTCGCGGGCTACGCTATTCTTATCGCCCCAGGCCTGGTTATAGACCTTCTGCATATTGAAGCGGTCATTATAGACGTTGCCCATGAAATAAAGCGACATCACGAAATCGGGATTTAATTCATGCACTTTGAAATAGTGCTCCAAGGCTTTGTCCCAGCGCCTTTCTTTTGAGAAAAAAATCGCCATATTATGGTTCACGTCCGCTTTGAAATAGCCCCAGAACATATACAGGGGGTATAAGGCCGCGAATATGATTAAAGCGACCATGGGCTTTTCGGAAAGATAAACGAGCCGGGCAAAAATCAGGCCCAGGCCCAGTACGCTGCCGCCCATAACACCCCAGGCCAACCACCATTGCAGAACTTCACCGCCGATAGTAAGCTGGGCTAAGGCCGGGCCGGGAAGATTGCTATATTCCTTTAAAATCAATCCGCAAACGTAAACCAACCCGACCCATGCCGCCAGGCGCGCCGGCCAAATAACGAACTCGGAAATGGTTTTGGCTAAGGAGGCCCCGATCGGCATTGCGCTCGGGGTGGGCTGAGCCTCGCGCAGACCGTGGAGCTCGTAAAGACCTTTGCCCCGCGACAGGTTGACTATCATTCCCGATAAAAGCCCGAGGTAGACGCCCGAGGAAACGAACCGCATGCTCACGTCAGTAAAGTTATGGCCCAGCATTCCCATGAAGGCGATCAGGTAGCCGGTGATGTCAAAAGCGCGCGGAGGCGGCCGGCCGTCCTTAAGATTGCCGGTCAATTGCGTCAAGGAACGGAATCCCACCACCAGGGTGCTGATAATCAGCCACAAAAATATGCCGAAACCGATGAGCCCGTTGTCGAATATCTGTTCCAGATATTCATCCTCGGAATGATCGGTTTCCGTATTATGCTTGCCTTCAATATGGAATATCGGAGGCCGGCGGAATGCGGGATAAATCGGGGGAAAACTGCCCACGCCCGTTCCGATTAACGGCTGGGTCATGATCATTTCCCAGGTGGCTTCCCAAGTGAATAAGCGAAAATTAATCGAAGTGATGTTGCCTTCCGTCACCCGGTATGCAATCAAGCCGAACAAGGTCAGCATGCCGGCGCCCAAAACCGCCAACATGGGTTTTCGATAGGACGCCACAAACTCCTTAAAATACGTCAGGGAAATAACCATCATGAGGAAGAGAACTATGCCCATGCCGAGCCAGGCCCCTTTCGTCATTGTGCCGACCAAATCGATCAGAAGCATGCCCATCAGCGGGATCAGGCTGAAGCGCCGGGTTTTTAAAAATTGAGTCAAGATAATAGGAAAAACGATGACCAAAAAGTCGCCGAAGAAGTTGGGGTTGCCGTAGGTTGAGAAAACCCGCTGGCCGAAGGCCCCACGCCAGATAAAGGGATCAAGGCCCTTGCCGATCCCCGGCGGAAACCACTTGATGTCGATATACTGCAAAAAGCCATAGCCCACCGCGATCCAGGCCGTCCAAATCAGAACCCGCGTCAGCCAATCGGTGGCCGCCTGGTTCAACTCATAAATAGCGATAAGCGCCACCGTCATAAAAAAGAAGTGGCGCAGAAAAAAATCCACGCTGGCCATGCGATAAGGAGCATGGATAAAAGATAGAATGCCCACGGCCAGATAAGCCAGAAACGGGGAAAGACAGATTAAATCCTCTTTATTGAAAGCCGCTTTTCCGGCCTCAAAAAGCCGGGCGCCCCATAAAGTCAGCAGCGCCAAACCGCCCATTTGCATGACCGTAATCTTGACCTGCGCTGAGTCGTAGGTTCTTAAATAAAAAAGCGAGGAAATAAGAAGATAAAGAAGGGGCAGCCACCAAATAATGGCGGTATGGGCGAGCAGTTCGGCGCTAAAATCCTGCGCGGATTTCCGTCCGCTCTTATTATTCCTGTTATCGCCCATAGCACGTAATTCGGTAGTGAATTGTACTAGTTATTTCGCTTTGTGACACCGGCAAACCTATTCTGTTCCATGGGCTGAAGGTGGCCCACCAAACCAAGCGTAATCCCGAAACAGGCCAAAACCGTGCCGGATATCACAGCCAGGCCTCCGCTCAGCACATAGATCCAATGAATGGTAATGCGCCCGCTGGAAACATATTCCAAAATAGTTTTGGAGTTGAGCAGCACGCCCCACAACCCAAAAGCAAAGCCCAACGCAACGGCTCCGATTCCGACCCAGGGCTTGTCCAGCCAGCCGGACGAGCGCCGCAAGGAGATTTGGGCGGCCTTTTGGGCCACTAGGCCGAAGGCCAAGGTGATCAAACCACAAACCGTCAAGGTCAAAATAGTCAGGAGGCGATAAATCATATCCTCCTCAAGACGACGGTGCTCAAGATAGTAGGAAACCGGCCCTGCACCATAAACCAAGGCGATAAAACCGAAGAGAATGCCCAGCGGCCCGAAAATTTTCAAGGGGTAATAGGCGAAAATAATGCTGAGTATCACGCGCAAAAACCGCACACCGTCGATAATCACATTAAGTTTGGACTGCCCTTGCCTCGCGGAATAGGGAATGGGGGTTTCCGAAATTTTCGCCCCCATGCAGACAGCTCTGGCCGTCATAGCCGGCGTAAAATGCAGCCCGGCAGGCAAGGAATATAGAATTGGGAGAAGGTCTCGCTTAAAAAGGCGCATCCCACTGGCGGTATCCGAGACGGTCACGCCGGAAAGCTGAGAAATAAGCTGGGCATAAAAACGGTTGCCGAGTTCTCGAATTTTAGGCATGCGTGACTGCGGGTGTAGGCGATTGCCGATGCATAAATCAGCGCCTTGGGCTTTAAGAACGCGATGAAGCTCCGCGATGGCCAGGGGATCGCAGGTCCCATCCGCGTCCAAAAAAGCCAAGAAATCCCCTCGCGCGGCCTGAAAGCCGGTCATCAAAGCGGCACCATAGCCTTTATTGACGGGATGGCTCTGCAGCTTGACCTCGGAAAAGCGCCCGATCAGCTCGCGCGTGCGGTCGCGCGAACCGTCATTGACCGCGATAATCTCGACCCAGGAAAAACCCGCCTGCCGGCACAACGGCTCGCGCGCGGCCAGGCAGCTTTTAAGGACGCCCTCGATGGCGTCTTCCTCATTATAGGCGGGTATGATTATTGACAAGGCATCCATTTAAATTTTATCGGCAAGGCGATCCGCAGCCTCATAACCCATTTTCATGGCCACATGGGTATTGATGTATTGAAAACGTCCTTGCCTCCCCGCAGTCTCGAAATTGTGAAACTTGCCGAACTCTTCCAGCAAAACGGAAAGCGCGCGCTCATAGCCCAACGTGTACATGGGATGGGCGTGCTGAGCGCGGAAAACATGCATCTCCTCGATCTCATCCCTTGTTAAAATATCCTCCCTTAACAGGTCCGCTACCACCGCTTCTTTAACCATGGCCTCATCGGTCCATAAACGGTCGGCGGGGTCGCAGGCAATTTCCGCGACCAGCAAGGTGCTTCCTTGCGGCTCAATTTTAAAGCCAAAATAAGAAAGATCCGTGATGCGGTTGAAAGAATGCTCGCGGAAATACATGAATGAGGCCCGCAAGATGCGCGTGCGTCGAACTTTAATTCCGATGAAGACAATCGCCCGGAAGCGCAGCTTCCGGGCCTGCTCCTCTACTTCCACCCCCAAGCCAGGGGTAAAGGCCAACGCAATCTCGTTAATAGGCAGTGTATTAATTACCGCCTCACAGTCCAGCATGTTCTCTTTCCCTTCTTGAACTGCCCTAACCCCGGTCACGCGTTGACCCTCACGCCTAATCAATACCGCTTTCGTTTGAAGGAGTATTTTCCCTCCTCCTGCCGTGATCCGGTCCGCCATTTTTTGCGTGATCAAGGAAAATCCCTGCCGCGTGGTATACAGATCGCCTGCGACCTTTTCCACGTAGCCTTCTGTGCGCACGGCATGGCCGGAGCCCAAATGTCGGGAGAGCAAGGCCCAAGCTTTCTCCGCCACCTCTAGGATATTGAAGCGAGGAATGCGCTCGCGGGCGAAGGACGGAGAAAACTCAGCGGGCGCAATGCCCCATACTCGTTGGATATAATCCTTAAAAAAAATCTTATAAAGCACGTCGCCGTAATAGCGCTGCAGCACTGTTTCCGCGGTCTCAATCTTAGGCCGGCAGATCCAGACTTCAACGGCCCGAAGAACGAAGCTCAAAGCCGCGCGCAGCACGGTGCTCAACGGCAGCTTAAAGATCACATCCGAAATGGATAGGGGAAATTGAAAATAATTCCCTAGGAATTTAATCTGGATGGTACGGTGATAGGGAATAAGGTCAGCCCCCATCAGCTCTTTAACGTCGGCCAGGATTTGCGGGTCGGTGGTATGGAACACATGCGGACCATATTCATAAATATTGCCCTGGATGCGGATGCCGCCGGCCAGGCCCCCGACATGATCCTCGGCTTCGATGAGCAGAACTTTATGGCCGCGCGTTTGCAGGCGCCGGGCTGCGCAAAGCCCCGCGCAGCCCGCGCCCAGGATAATGATCATGCCTTGAATTTCTTAATGGCGCCGATGATTTTCTCCACATCCGCCTTTTTAAGCCCGGGGTGCAGCGGGATGCTTAAGGCCTCGTCGTTGAGACGCTCGCAAACCGCCAGCTTGGCCTTCGAGCGGTAGATGGGATTCATATGGAGGGGGTGATAGCGCAGGGTGGTGTATATTCCTTCTTGGTACAAGAATTTGGCTAAAGCGTCGCGCCGACCGCCCTCCACGCGGATGCAGTAGGTGAAATAAGAATGCCGGTCGCCCTCCGGGGCTTCCTGGGGACGGATCAGCCAGGAAACGTCGATGAACTCCCGCTGGTAGGTCTCCCAAATTTCGCGGCGATAGGCCTGCATGCCGTCCAGTTTGCGCAGCTGGGCCAGGCCGATGGAAGCGGCGATATCCGAAGGCAGCATTTTGGGGAAAAAATCCGTCACCTGGTATTCCCACCATCTGTCCCTGTTCGCCGAGGCCTCAAAGCCCGATTTGCCGATGCCGCAATAACGCAATTGGCGCGCTCTTTTGGCCAGCAGCGGATTGCGCGCGCTCAGGCCCCCGCCCTCGCCCATGGCCAGATTTTTTATGGCATCGAAACTGAATATCCCTATATCGCCCAGGCTGCCGCAAGAACGACCCTGGCGCTGGGAGTCGACGGCATGCGCCGCATCTTCGATGATGGGGAGTCCCAGCTGGGCAATTTCCTCGACAGGCACCGGCAGGCCGGCGTAGTGCACCACCATAACGGCCTTGGTTTTTTTGGTCAGCGCCGCCGAGATAGTGCTTAAGGTGGCATTATGGGTATCCGGATTCACGTCGCAAAAAACAGGCACGCAGCCGGAAAGGACCACGGCATGAGCGCAAGCAATCCAGGTAAAAGAAGGCACGATCACCTCGCAGCCCGGCGGCAGGTCCAGCAGCTTAACAGCCATGTAAAGGCTGTTGGAGCCCGAATCGAGCAGGACAAAGTCCGGCAGCCCACGCCTCTGAGAAAATGATTTTTCAAAGGACGCGGTCTTGGGCCCGATGCCCATCCATTGCGCCTCGAGGCTGCTGCGTATTTCCTCCAGCTCTTCCGGACCGACCAGCGATCCGAAGACATTGATCATGGTTTGCTCCCGGAGAAAACATGCATTTTGGGATAAATCTTAACCGGCATTTTAAACCAGCTGACGGCCATAAAAACAGGAAACAAAGCCCACTCATTAAACCTGTGCGGAATAATCCGGCGAGTGCGGCAGGCAACAAAGCCCGCGGAGTCCAAGGCTTTTTCATAAAAGCCCCGCGCATGCATCACAACCAGCGGCTGTTTGACCATTTTCAAAAGCAATTTAGTCAGCGGCAGCCCCAACCGCTGCAAAGGCATCCACAGCGGATGCGGGCAATATTCCAGCACATAAACTTTTCCGCCGGCCTTAAGCCAGAGCCTCGCTCTTTTTAAGGCTTCATGAATGCGGCTTTCGCACTCGCCCCAGCCGCCTTGCGCCACATGGTGCAAAACCAGCGAGAAAACCACGGTATCGAAAGCCCCCGCCTCAAGCTGACCCCCATAAAGATCCGCGGCCACGGCGCGTGCCCCCGATGGCGCATAGGACTTAAGCATGTTTTCGGATAAATCCAGCACCGTCAACTGCTTAAGCCCAGGCGGGTTGTGATAGCATTCCCAAACCCCGCCGATGGAAAGCACCCGGCCTTGCACCTCGCCGTTTAAAATATCGGCTGCGGCCTGGTCTTGGGCCCGGGTCAGCGTTTTAAGCTGCTCGTAGCCATGGCTTTTCTGTTGCTGGTCAAAGAACTTGCCGGCTTCGGAATCCGCGCTGGGGGCCGCGCTCATGCCCTCACCGCGCGACCGGCCTTGCCGAAATGTTTCACGTATTCGTCTTTATGATACATGAAATGATGCTCGGCCACGTAGGGCGAGATATTGCCCCGCCCGAAAAGCTTTTCGCGCCGCTTGATCAACTCCATGTCCTCGACGTTCTGTCGAACATGCATTTTCTCGATCAGGCCCTGCATGAACCCGCGCAAGGGATAGAGCCAAAAGGGCATGTCCAGCTCCACGTCGAAGCGGAAGTCGGTGGAGTCTGTTTCCTTGTTCTCAATATAAGTTAGATAAGTGTCAATAGAGACAAAATGATGGATGCTGGGCAACCACCAAGGCGCTGGCATAACGTTTGAGATCTTGAACTCGCAAGGCGGGATGTATTCGCAGTCTTTGAAATGCCCGAGCTTCAGCCCGAACCATTTCCAGGATTGGCGCACGGTAATGACGCGGCCCTTGACCCCCATGATCTCCAGGGAATCCGTCAGGCTTTTATGAAGATGGATATAGTGTTCGCAATCCAGGTACGCGGCCACGGTGACAGCCACCGGGGCGTCTAGATTTCCCGTGACGGTGAAGGCGTGCTTCATGCCGCCACCCGCCGCACATAGGCCTGATTGCCCATCACTTTATATGGCAGCATCTGAAGACGATACTTGGGTTTTTTCTCGGGCTTATAGGAGGCATAAAGGCTTTTAAGCGGGGCGAATATCTCATCGTTTGGGTTGCGCTGAAAGTCCCCGGTATCCACGCTGAAAACATAGCCGTGCCAAGGACACTGCAGAGTCGCCTTTGCGGCGCAAAAATGCCCCGCGCTTAAAGGGGCGCCCATATGAACGCAAAGGTCCCGGATGATTTTAAGCCCGCCCTTCATGGGAAGGACCAGTACTTCCACTCCCTCATCTAGATGCAGGCAGTTGACCACGTTCGGGCGCAGGCTCTCCATCTCAATGGGCGTGGAATAAAATTCGGGGCCGGGATCCGACGCATCCTCTTTCATATAAACGCAGGGCTTAAACGCGGCATCCAGCTCCATTTTACAGTGATCGCTTTTCTTGGCTGCGACGCGAAAGCCGCATTTCTCGTACCAAGAAATCGCCGGATTGCTCAGCAAAACCAGGCAGCCGACGCTCTTGGAATGCTCACCCTGAATAAAGCTGCACATAAGGCGCATGGCCTGGCCCAAATATCCCTTTCCCCGGCCCTGGGGAGCGCCGATAATGTTGTAGCAATCTGCGGCGTCGTCTAAAATCCGGAAGCCCATGCACCCGACCTTTATCCCCTGCGCCCACACGGCGAACATGAAGTCGCCGGGACGCGTCAGATATCCATCAAACCACTGCTTCTGACCTTCCGGGGTGATAAGGCCTTTGAAAAAGAAGGCTTCCTTGTCGGCGTTTTTCCATGCGCGCAAATCTTCCAGGTCCGCCGGACCGATGGTCTGCAAAATCACCGGCATTCCCGTGGAGGAGAGGGTAAAGAATTGTTTCATCGGAGTTTATAAATGTAAATATCAGCGTTAATAAACGAGGACTTATCCGTGACGCGAGCCCAGCCTATTCCCATCGGTAAAAAAGATCTGGTCCTATCGTATTTGTTTTTAGCCAAATTGTCTATTGGCCCTTGCCCCTCCGCGTCAACCACCAAATAATCGGGATATTCATCGCCGAGCACCTCCGCGCTATTGAAAAATACCAGACGATACCGGTCGTAGCGAAACGGCGGCGTATGGGCCGGTTCCGGGTAACGTACCAGCCCCACCGAGCTGCCCGGTGGGATATTGGCGTCAATCCAGCTTGCCGCTTGCATGCGCGTCGATTGGACCCCGGAATCCAAGACCATGTTTCTCAAATACACGAAGGAGCGCAAGCCGCTATCCATTAAAATCAGAGCCGTTATAAAAACTTTAAATATTTTTGGCCAAGACCCGCTCCATAGCGCGTCCGCGCCTAAAACACAAGCCAGAGCCATCACCGGATAATAAAAGCGGGTGTACCCGGGATCGGGCGCAAAACGCCAGAACCATGCCCAAAGAACCGCGAAAACTCCCCATAAAACCAAGGCCAAGAGCCGCCGCCACTCCCTGCGTCCCAGCGCGGCCAGAGAGCCCGCGGCGGCAAGAATGGCCAAGGCCGGCCCCATGCTGACGGCAAAATTCCCCAATAACGCCCCAAACCCCTGCAGGGTCAAATTAAAGCTCGGAGCCGCAAAAACTTCCATCTCCCATGCAAAATGGCCGTAGGAAAAAAATAAATACGGGTTACTGGCTAAGACCACGGCGACCGCCGCGGCCAAGCCGCCGGAGGCCCGCAGCATTTCCCCCTTGCTCACGCTCCAATCGTCGCAGCGCCCCAACCAGGCTAGCGCCGGCAACCCCAAGAACGCGGCCAATGAAAAGGCGGAGCCGGCCGCTATCCCGCTGGAGAGGCCGCAAAAAATGTAATCCCGCTTTTTCCCAAATTCATAAGCCAAAAGCATCTCGCGCACTCCCGCCAAGGCCCAGAAAGAGGAATAAGCGTGGGGTTTAAGCACGTGGCTGCCGATAATCACCGAGGGGCACAGAGCGAAAAAGACGGCGGCGCACAAGCCCGTGCGCCAGCCGGAAATCCGGCGCCCGATATCATAAAGGACCCAAAGGCTTCCCAGGTGGAAAAGAAGGATGAAAAAACGGCCGCAAAGGTAAAGCCGCCTCATATCCTCGGGGTATTGCAGATAGTGGCGCAGGTCCGGGACCAATTTGACGGCCCCAATCCAGGAGCTAATCTTGAAAAATACCCCCAACGGATAAATAAAAGCCCCGCCATAGTGAGCATACAAGGGCTTAAACTCCAATTCCCAGGGCCGCATTTGGGAAAGGATAATGAAGGATTTTTTTTCGTCGGGGTTGGCCGACTGGGTCAATAGCGAGCGGTAAGAATTAATCAAAGGTTCCGGAGGAAAATCCCAGCCCGGCGCGACTGCTTCGCGGCCCTTGACATAGGTCACCGGCTCTTCCTTGCGCATTTCCTGATGGGACTGCCGGATATCCTTGTAAAGCTTGGCCCAGTGCTCCGTTAATTTTTGAGCGATTTCGGCGCTCGGATAAAGCTTCTCCGGGAAAGCCCTCAGCCGCGCCGCGCCGGGTAAGCCCCAACGGATGCCCCATAAACCGGTTAAAAAACCGAGGGCTAAGACGCAGGATAAAGCCGCTTTTTCGGCCTGGGCCATGGTTAGGACCGCGCTCCTCCAAAGAGAGAAGAGTATTTCCTTAGCACGGCGGCCAAAGCGAATTCCACGTCGAGCTTCTTAAGGCAATCGTGATGCCCGCAGGTGGTATAATTTAAAACGCCTTGCATGGGCATACCCATGCGCGCGCACGGGCTGCACCAAATACCAGTACGTATGTCCAGATGTTTTTCCTCGTCCCAAATAACGCCGTATTCCACGGGGTCCGAAGGCCCCCACCAAGTGGCTGTGGGAACCCCCAAAAGCATGGCGGCCTTAGCCAACCCCGTGTCATTGCCCAGAAACAAATCGCACTGCTCGATCACGGCGAAAGTTTCCAGCAAGGAACACTGGCCCGCCGCCGAAATCATGTCTGGGAAAACTTTGCGCGCCGCCTCGGCCGCGGCCTTCTCATCCGGACCTCCGACCAGCACGAATTTGAAGCGTCTCTTTTGGGCTAACGCCGAACAAAGCTCGCCAAAGCGATCGGGCTCCCACATTTTGCCGTACTGATTATTTGGCGCGCCTACATGAACGGCGGCATATTTATAGCCGGCGGCCGGGTTTAAGAGAGAGCGCGCGGCATCCCGGTGCTTTTCCGATAAAGGCAATCTCGGCCGCGGCCAAGACGCCGGCCCCGCGATGCCCAAAGGATATAAAAGCTTAAGATTGCGCTTTAAGGCGTGCTCCGGCTGTGACGAAACCCAAGCGATGCCGTTAAGCAAAGCCCGGCGCGAAAATTCTCCCGTGATCAGGGCACGGCGCAAGCCCGGCCAGGGCCGGCAATGGCCGATGCGCCGAGGGATCGAAGCCAAGCCTTCCTGGAAATAATGCGCGGGAGAAGAAAGGCTGAGCAAGGCCATGTCAAAACGGCCCTGCCGGATGCGCCGGTTAATACCGGCCCTTTCCTCGCGCGCCAGCCCCCCTTCCCAATCCGAGAACCATATATCATCTACAAGCCAGGTGGCGGGTAAAAGTTCCACGGTTGTGGGATAACGGTTGGCGATAAAAGTGATTTTGGCCTGGGGATAGTGCCGCCGCAGAAGCTCAAGAACCGGCAGCAGAAAGATTAAATCGCCGATCGCAGCATAGCCCAAGACCAGGATGCGCAGGACATTGTAGGGCGCGGGCCCCTCTTGCGGGCCTTGGCGGCGCGCCCACAGCCCCAGAGCCGTTAAAAAAGATGCGGCCTGATCGATATAATTCAGCATTGAGCGATGTTAACAAAAAATCACCGTATCTTGACACGGCCGGGAAGAGATGGTATTCTGCCAAATCATAATCTCACCTAATAAAATGATCCTTCTGACAGGAGGCACCGGCTTCCTGGGGAGCAATCTTCTGGCCCGGCTGGTCGGAAAGCATTCGGTCATCGTTTTGAAAAGATCCTTTTCCGACACCGGGAGAATCAAGCATCTGTTAAAAAAAGTCCGGACTTACGATATCGACCGGGTCCCGGTCAAAGAGGTTTTCGACGCCAATAAGATCGACTTGGTCATCCACTGCGCCACCAATTACGGGCGCAGCTCGGTCCCGTTCACGGAGATCACGGGAGCCAACCTGATCCTGCCTCTGCATCTGATCCAGGAGAGCCGGGAGCACGGCGTCGCCGCCTTCATCAACACTGACACGATTTTGGACAAGGGCGTCAGCGCCTATTCCCTCTCCAAGAGCCAATTCGTCGACTGGATGAAGCAGTTCGCGGAGTCGTTGATCTGCATCGACATGGCTCTGGAGCATTTTTACGGCCCCTTCGACGACCGCTCGAAATTCGTGGCCAAGATTATCCTGGATCTGCTCAACCGCGTGGAGCGAATCGAGCTGACTCCGGGAAGGCAGAAGCGGGATTTCATCTACATCGAGGACATCGTCAGCGCCTTTGAGCGTGTCATCGATTTCACGCGCTCGGCGGCCAAGTCTTTTTACCGTTTTGAGGTGGGAACGGCCCAAACTATCGAAATCCGCGATTTCGTCCAAATGGCGAAGACGCTGGCCGGCAACACCACGACTCATCTGGATTTTGGGGCGCTTCCTTACCGCGGCAACGAAGTGATGGAATCGCGCGTGGACATATCGGCTCTGCTCGCGCTGGGCTGGAAACCGCAGACGCCCCTTCAAAAAGGGCTGAAAGAAACGATTCAACTGGAGGAAAAAGCGCTTAATGAAATATCTCATAACAGGCGGCTGCGGGTTCCTGGGAACAAACCTCTCAGCTGAAGTTCTCCAGCGAGGGGACGAGCTCCTCGTTTTGGACGACCTGAGCCGGATGGGAAGCGACCGAAACCTTGAATGGTTGAAAAAGCAGGGGCGCTTCCAGTTTTTTCAAGCGGATATCCGTTCCGCCGGATCAATGGACGAGGTGATCAAGAAAAACCGGCCCAACGCCGTATTTCATCTGGCCGGCCAAGTCGCCATGACGGCCTCCTTGGCCGATCCCAGGCTTGATTTCGAGAACAACGCGCTTGGGAGCCTCAATTTACTGGAAGCCGTCAGACGATTTTCTCCGGGCTCGACGATCGCCTACTCCTCCACCAACAAAGTGTATGGGGATCTCGAGGAACTCGAGTACGCCGAGACGCCCAGCCGCTACGTCGCCACGGGTTACGAGAGAGGCTTCGACGAAAAAACCCGGATTGATTTCCGGAGCCCCTACGGCTGTTCCAAGGGAAGCGCCGATCAATACATGCTTGATTACGCGCGGTGCTTCGGACTGAAGACCATCGTATTCAGGCATTCCTCTATTTTCGGCAGCCGGCAGTTCAGCACGTCCGAACAGGGCTGGATCGGCTGGTTCGTTCAACAGGCCCTGGAAGCCAAAGGCTCTCCCGGGAAGGATCCTTTCACCATTTCGGGGAATGGGAAGCAGGTCAGAGACGTCCTGTTCTCAAGCGATCTGGTCGACTGCTATTTCAGCGCCGTTGAGAGCATCAGTCGCGTCAGGGGCCAAGCCTTCAATATTGGAGGAGGAGCCGATAACAGCATCTCCCTCATCGAGCTTTTCACCTTTTTAGGCCGCGAGCTTGGCGTGGAGTTAAGATACAAGTCCCTGCCGCAGCGCCAAAGCGACCAGAAGGTCTTCGTGGCCAACGTTCAAAAAGCGCGCAAGCTATTCGGTTGGTCCCCCAAAGTCGATAAGGAGCAAGGGCTGAGGAAAATGATCGATTGGATTTGCCAAAATGCCGGATGAGATCACCTACAGCATTATCCTGCCGGCCTATTTAGAAGAGGAGAATCTCCGGCTTCTGCTGCCGCGGCTTGGAGAAACATTACGGCACATCCAGGAGGCATCCGAGGTCATCGTAGTGGATACCGCCAAGCCCTTGGACGGGACCAAGGAG
>Ga0155452_1134_pt1 | contig 25787 bp, 22 predicted proteins | sample RifCSPhighO2_02_FD_111900 | JGI IMG/M metagenome (GOLD analysis project Ga0155452, IMG submission 111900) | Elusimicrobia bacterium RIFCSPHIGHO2_02_FULL_57_9
CTCTATATCGCGGGCGGCACGGAAAGCATGTCCCGCATGCCCTACAATTTGGTCGGCCATCGCGGGCAGAAAGAACTTCGTTCCCTGGAAACCGTCAAGGCTTCCTGGGGAAGCCTGATGCAGAACCCTTCAGTCGCCGTCGTGGACTCTATCGAGCAGGGCTTAACCGATCCCGTCAAAAATATCAATATGGCCGGCACCGCCGAGGTCTTGGCGCAAATGTACGGCATAACCCGGCAAGCCCAGGATGCCTACGCTCATGAAAGCTTCCACCGCAGCATAGAGGGTTGGAATAAGGGCTTTTACGCCTCGCATGTGGTCACGGCCAAGGTCAACGGAACCAATCTTCTGGAGAAGGATGAGTACCCATTCCTGCGCGAAGATTTGGTGGCCAAGCCCAAGATGCTGTCCAAAGCCCCGGCTCTTTTCGACAACTCGATGTACTCGATCAAGGACTTTTATCGGGATTTCGGCAAGTACGTGGAAGGCAAAACCTACGAAGAAGGAAAATCCAAGGGAACTGTGACGCTGTTTAACTCCTGCGGAAGGTCCGATGGCGCTTCGGCCATTATCGTGGCCACGGAAGCCAAAGCCAAGCAACTCGGGCTGGAAATACTGGCAGAATTAAAAGGTTGGGGATTCTACGGCAACAATCCGGCGCACATGGGCATCTCGCCCGCCTTGGCCGCGCCGGTCGCCCTGAAGCACGCCGGCATCAGCTTTGACCAGCTCGATGATATGGAGCTGCACGAACCATTTGCCGCCACAGTCCTGTCCATTTTTAAGATCGGCAAGGAACGCTTCGGCCATGACTGGGAGGCCAAGTTCAAGGCCAATAAGATGAACCCCCACGGCGGTTCCATCGCTCTTGGCCATCCCTTGGGCGCCACCGGCACACGCCTGCTGCTAAATGCGATCTACGCGCTTAAAGCCAACGGGGGCCGCTACGGCATGATCGCGGCCTGCGCGGGCGGCGGCATGGGCGGCGCCATGGTTGTCGAAAAAGTTTGAACATATTAGGCATCTCCGCCTTTTATCACGACTCCGCCGCCTGCCTGGTTCGCGACGGAATCATTATCGCCGCCTCCCAGGAAGAGCGCTTCACCCGCAAAAGACACGATCAAGAATTTCCCATAAACGCCATCGAGCACTGCCTTAAAGCCGGGGGCATTAAGCCCGCGGAGCTTGACTTCGTGGGTTTTTATGACAAGCCCCTGCTTAAGTTTGAGCGCCTGCTAAAAACCTATTTGGCCTATGCGCCCAGGGGCTTTAAGTCTTTCAGCATGGCCGTCCCCCTCTGGATGAGGCAAAAGCTTTGGCTCAAGGATATTATCCGCGAGCGCCTGAATTATTCAGGTCCCATTTTATTCACCGAACATCATGAATCCCACGCGGCATCGGCATTTTTCCCGTCTCCCTTCCAGGAGGCGGCGGTTATTACCATCGACGGGGTCGGCGAATGGGCGACCGCCAGCATAGGCCTGGGCCGCGGCAATAAGCTGGATTTGCTTTCCGAACTGCACTTTCCGCACTCCCTGGGCTTGCTTTATTCGGCCTTTACCTATTATACCGGCTTTAAGGTCAATTCTGGGGAGTACAAGGTCATGGGCTTGGCGCCGTATGGCACGCCGCGTTATGCCGATCTCATTCTTAAGAATCTGGTCGACCTTAAAGAGGACGGCTCTTTTAAACTGGATTTAAGCTATTTCAATTATTGCGCCGGGCTGACCATGACCAGCGAACGCTTCCATGCCCTGTTCCAGGGCCCGCCGCGACAGCCCGAATCCAAATTAACCCAGCGTGATATGGACCTGGCAGCCTCCGTTCAGGCCGTGACCGAGGAAATCATGCTGCGCATGGCCCGGCACGCGCGAAAAGCAACCGGCATGAAAAACTTGTGCCTGGCGGGGGGCGTAGCGCTTAATTGCGTGGGCAATGGACGCATCCTGCGTGAGAAAATTTTCGATAAAATCTGGATTCAGCCCGCGGCCGGCGACGCTGGCGGGGCTTTGGGCTCGGCTGTTTTCATTTGGCATCACTATTTGGATAAGCCCAGACACGCCGACGGCTCCCATGATTTTCAGCAGGGCTCTCTGTTGGGGCCTCATTATTCGGATGAAGAAATCGAATCTTATCTCAAATGCAAGGCTATAACCTACCAGCGCCTGGCGCCAGAGGAGCTGGCGCGCTCTGCCGCCGGGCTTTTGTCCCAAGGAAAAATTTTAGGCTGGTTTTCAGGGAGAATGGAGTTCGGGCCCCGGGCCTTGGGCGCGCGCAGTATTCTGGGAGATCCGCGCGACCCGGAAATGCAGTCCAAAATGAACCTGAAAATAAAATTCCGGGAATCCTTCCGGCCTTTTGCCCCGGCTGTTCTAGCCGAACGCTGCCAGGAGTATTTTGACATCGATGCCGAAAGCCCCTATATGCTGCTGACCGCGCCGGTTAAGTCCTCGCGCCGAATTGCCGAAAGCCCCGAGCATTCCCGGCTCTTCGGCATCGAACGCCTTAATATCCCGCGCTCGGAAATTCCCGCCGTGACGCATGTGGATTATTCGGCGCGCATTCAAACCGTGCGCCGGGAGGATAACCCCGCCTTCTATGAGCTGCTTAAGGAATTCTCCGGCCTTACCGGCTGCCCCGTACTTATCAACACTTCGTTTAACGTGCGCGGCGAGCCCATTGTCTGCCGGCCTAAAGAGGCCTATGCCTGCTTCATGCGCACCGATATCGACTATCTTGCGCTGGGCAATTGCCTGCTGGATAAAAAAGCCCAAGCCAAAACCGCGGATAACAAAGGATGGATGAAAGAGTTCGTTCTGGATTAAAAAGCAATTCGCCATCGCCCAAGGTCTTGCGCGACTTCGGGATAGGATTGGCCATCATTCTACTGGTATTCGCCGGCATAGCCTGGCGCAAGGCAAATCCCGCCGCGTCCCGGTATCTGGGCGTTGCCGTTCTTTCCGCTGGACTGGCGCTGAGCTTGCCCCGGGCCTTTGCCCCTTGTTATAAAATCTGGATGCCCGTCGCTCTGTTTCTGGGCCGCGTCAACACCTTTTTGCTTTTAGCCCTAATTTACTATCTTATCATCACTCCTTACTCCCTGATCGTGCGCTGGGTGGAGGGAGACTTGCTGGATGAGACGCTTAAAGACCGCGACAGCTATTGGCAGCCAAAACCCCCGGCCAAGGATTTAAGCGGTTACCGGCGTCAATTCTAGGAGGACCTGTGGCTAAAATCGAATTATTAAGAGAACTCTGGGACTTTATGCGCATACGCAAGCGCTACTGGCTGGCGCCTGTTATCATTATTTTGGTGCTGTTCGGCTTTATTTTGGTGCTCACCGAATCCTCGGTGGTCGCGCCGTTTGTTTATACGCTGTTTTAGCTGTGATGGCAGGTCGGCCCGGCGCCGGAGCCGAAGAAAGGCGTGTTGCTGTCCTTGATCTTGTTGCGGAAAGCGCCGACCAATACCATTAACGGGTCCCGCCCGTGAAGAAAATAGCGGCGCCGGATCGTTTTATCGGCGGTCTTATGCTTCAATATTTTTAGGCTGAACTCGCAGAGCATGTCGCGCTCGGTGCATTTGGTGCGCTGCTCCAGGTGCTCCTTCTCTTCCTCGGTAATTTCCATGAAGCCCACGCTTTGCAGCACCCTGATATCCATCTCATCCGCGTCCTCGGTGACCTCGCATTCGGTCTGAATAATCCTGAAGTTTCCTTTTTTCCCGCCCTCCGAAAGCTTGCGCGCCGTTTTAATTTCGAGCCTTCTCACTTTAAATGGGCGCTGAAGCTTGACCGGCAAAGCAGAGGCGTCCAACGCCATGAAAAAATCAATCGATTCGGGAGGAAGGCTGTCTAAGGGCGCCTTAAGAAAAAGCTCGGCCAATTTCACGGTCTCGCTGCTCGCTTTAACCTTTTCGGCGGTTTTGGCCGAGACAGGCAGCGCCAGCAGCAAAGCGAGAGTCCAGCTCATTCAGGCCCTCGGATGAAACTTGCGATGAGAATTTTTAATCCCGGATTTTTCCAGGTGCGTGTAAATCTGCGTCGTAGCCAGGGAGGAATGCCCCAGCATTTCCTGCACGGCGCGCAGATCCGCTCCGCCTTGAAGCAAATGGGTGGCGAAGGTGTGGCGCAAAAGGTGCGGATACAATGGCTCCGTGATCCCCGCCTGCTTGCCCAGGGCTTTTAAATCCCGCCAGAATTGCACGCGCGAGATTTTGGCGCCGGCTCGGTTTAAAAACATCTCAGGGGCGCAATGGTCTTTAAATTTATCGCGACGCAGTTCTAAATAGCGCCGCAAAATCCGGATCGCCTCTTTATGAACCGGGATCAACCGCTCTTTTGAGCCCTTGCCGAAAACCCGGACCCATCCGTCGTTAAAGTTAACGGCATCCAGCTTAAGCGACAAAAGCTCGGAGACGCGCATGCCCGTGGCATAGAGTAATTCCAACATGGCACGGGTGCGGGCCTGCTCAAAACGTCCGCTGAAAGGAGCTTTCAGCAATTTCTCGATTTGATCCTGGGAAAGAAACTTGGGCAGGCGCTCGGGCAGCTTGGGCGAGCAAAAGGCCTCGGCCGGGCTGATCTCGAGCTTGCGCTCCGCCACCTGGAAGGCGTAAAAGGACTTGAGCGCCTCCATTTTTCTAAATAAAGAAGAGGCTTCCAATCCCTTGGCCTTAAGCTGCCAGAGATGATCAGAAAGATTTTGATAAGAAGCGGCTAAAGGCTTAATTCCGACTCCCTTGATATAGCCTAGAAACTGCCTCAGATCGGAGGCATAGGCCGAGCAAGTATGCGGGGACAACCCCCTTTCCAAAGCCAGGAATTTTAAATAGTCCTCGATGAGGGGGTTCTTTTCCGTAGCCCGTGCTCCCCGAGCACGCTCCGCCTAGCGCGAAGCGGTCTTGGCCGCCGGCTTGATCGCCTTGGCCGCATCCGCGGATTCTTCCGTCTCCGGGATTCCGGCAACGACCAGGAATTTATCGCGCAGGGCCTTCTCCAGGCGCGCGGCGACCGCGGGATTGTGCTTGAGATAGGCCTTGGCGTTCTCGCGGCCCTGGCCCAAGCGTTCTCCGCCATAGAGGAACCAAGAGCCGGACTTTTCCAGAATCTGGGCTTCAACACCCATATCCACCAGGCAGCCTTCGCGGGAAACCCCGAAGCCGTGAATCATTTCGAATTCGGCCGTGCGATAGGGCGGAGCGACCTTGTTCTTGACTATTTTCACGCGGGCGCGCACGCCTACCACCACATCGCCTTCCTTTATGTTTTCGATGCGGCGGATTTCAAGCCGGGCTGTCGCGTAAAATTTAAGGGCAAGCCCCCCCGTCGTGGTCTCGGGATTGCCGAACATCACGCCGATTTTATGGCGGATCTGGTTGATGAAGATCAGGCAGGTTTTGCTGCGGTTAATAGATGCGGTGAGCTTGCGCAGAGCCTGGCTCATGAGCCGGGCCTGCAAGCCCATATGGCTGTCGCCCATCTCGCCTTCAATCTCGGCCTTAGGCACCAGGGCGGCCACGGAGTCTATCACGATGACGTCCAGGGCGCTTGAGCGCACCAGCTTTTCGGTGATTTCCAAAGCTTCCTCACCCGAGTCCGGCTGGGCGATCAAGAGATTATCGATATCGACACCCAACTGCTTGGCATACGCCGGATCCATGGCATGCTCGGCGTCGATGTAGGCGGCGGAGCCGCCCAGCTTTTGGGCCTGGGCCGCGACTTGCAAGGCCAAGGTGGTTTTGCCTGAGGACTCAGGTCCGTAAATCTCGATAATGCGGCCGCGGGGAAAGCCCCCCACGCCCAACGCCAAATCCAAGGATAACACGCCGGTGGGGATGACCTCCACCCTGATCTTGGCGGCCCGGTCGCCCAACTTCATAATGGCCTCGCGGCCGTAGGCTTTCTCAATTTGCGCCAACGCCAAATCCAGGGCCTTGCCCTTCGCGCTCTCGTTAACCGCCATGTGACTACCCCCCTTAATCATACACTATGCGGCATTCTACCAAATTGCCGTCAAGTAATATACGATTCGGGGGCGGCTTTTGTTGCGGGGGAAATTAACGCAGTGCGTCTTGGCCCGGCTTTTTCTCGGCCCTGGCGTAATAGCGGGGAACCCCCTCATAAAGGGCGAAGGTGACTCGGCCCAGGCGGTCGATGAAATTCTTGGCCGTTCTATAGCTGGCGTTCTGCCCGGTAAGCACGGTCATCACATAATCACCATGCGGCGTGAGGATCACGGCCGCATCGTGGCAGGCATGTCGCAACAGGCCGGTTTTATGGGCGATTTCCCAGCCCTTGGGCAAGCCCTTGGCCAGGCGCGAGGTCACGGCTTTCCTGTGTTTGAGGATATCCATCATTATCTCGCTGGATGGCCGGTCCACCATCTCGCCGCGATAGATCTTCTCTAATATCATGGCCATTTCACGGGCCGTGGTATAGTTCTCCTGCGCCACTCGTCCGCTCTTTAAGCTCATGCCTTCCTCGGAAATTCCCGTATAAACCAGGCCGAGCTTTGGGAATTGTTGCTGCACGTAGTTAAGCCCGAGCACCTCCAAAATCATCGCAGTGGCCGTGTTATCCGATTCGTTGATCATGTGCCGCAAAAGTTCGTGAACGGTCAGGCGCTCGCCGTCCGATCGCCACTTTAAGGAACCGGAACCGCCGCGGCGATGGCGCCGCCGCAAAGTCAATTTGTCATAAAGCGCCAATTGCCCATCACGGATCTTAAAGAAGACACAGGCCATAAGCGGAACCTTAATAAGGCTGGCGGAGGGAAAGAGATCCTCGGAGTGATGGGTCCAGATATTGCCCGTACCCAAATCCTTGAGGAATATCGCCACGCGTCCCTGATGTTTGGAGGCCAAAAGGCTCAATTCCTCGGTCATGGCGTCCCAGTTGGATCCTTGGGCTAAACTGGCCGACCCCGGCGGCAAAACAGGCGGCTGATTGGCGGGCACAACTTCGGCAAAAGCGGACTGTGCCGTTTCGTCTATTTGCACGTCCGGTTGTGCCCAGTCCAGGCGATAACCCAAGGCATAGGCCCAGGCGACTATGGCCAAGGAACAGGCCAATAACGCGTCGACCCGGTCGATTCGAAACCTGAAATCAGACGTAAGCCCCTGCATAAAAGCCGTAGTTAGTCAAGGATAACAGCAGAAACGCCGTTTTGCAAGGGGTGCGCAGGACTATTTTACCTTGGCAAACGGCGTGTTGCCGAAGACCAGCTTTTCCCCTGATGGATCCAGATCCACGTAAATCGTGGCGCCCGCATCGAATTTTTTCATGAGCATATCCTCGGCCAAAGGATCCTCGATGGACCGCTGTATGGTCCGGGCCAACGGCCTGGCGCCGTAATTAACGTCAAAGCCCGTTTTAATGAGGAATTTGTCGGTTTCCTCGGAGAACTCGATCTTAAAGCCTTGGGCCTCGATCTTGGCGCGGACCCTGCCCAGCATAAGCTTCAATATCTCGCCCATTTCTTCTTCGCTGAGCGGATGGAAAACGATGATTTCATTGATGCGGTTGATGAACTCGGGGTTAAAAACCCTCTTAACCTCGTCCATCACCGTATCCTTCATCTTTTTATAGTCCTTTTCCGTGTTTTCCTCGGCGGCGACAAAGCCCAGGGACTTCCCCTTGGAGATAAGCCGCGCGCCCACGTTGGAGGTCATGATGAATACGGTATTCTTGAAGCTGACCTTGTGGCCCAGGTTGTCGTTTAAAATGCCGTCGTCCATGACCTGGAGCAGGATGTTGAAGATGTCCGGATGAGCCTTTTCGATTTCGTCGAGCAGGACCACGGAATAGGGCTTGCGCCGCACCGCCTCGGTGAGTTGCCCGCCCTCTTCGTAACCGACATAACCCGGAGGCGCGCCGATAAGGCGCGAGACGGCGAATTTTTCCATGTATTCGGACATGTCGATTCGTATCATCGCCTCTTCATTGCCGAATAGGAATTCCGCCAGCGCGCGGGCGAGCTCGGTTTTGCCTACACCGGTTGGGCCCAAGAACAGGAACGAACCGATGGGCTTTTTAACGTCCTTAAGTCCCGCGCGGGAGCGGCGAATCGCCTGAGAGATGATCTTGATGGCCTCATTCTGGCCGATAACGCGCTTATGGAGGTTTTCCTCCATGTGCACGAGCTTCTCGGTCTCGGATTCGGTCAGGCTGGTCACGGGCACGCCCGTCCATTTTGAAACCACGGTGGCGATGTCCTCGCCGCTGATGTTGGGCGTGGCTTGGTCGCGCTTTTCGCGCCACTTTTTCTTGGTTTCCTCTAGAGCCTTGCGCAACTCTTTTTCCTTGTCGCGCAAACGGGCGGCCTTTTCATACTCCTGGCCGGAAATCGCCGCGGATTTGTCCTTTACCACTTTCTCGATTTCCACTTCCTTCTCTTTGAATTGGGGCGGAGCCTGGGAAGACTGCAGACGCGCGCGCGAACCGGCCTCATCGATCAAATCAATGGCCTTATCCGGCAGGAAGCGCTCGCTGATATAGCGATCGGCCAGCTCGGCCGCGGCTTTCAGCGCCGCGTCCTCGTATTTAACCTTGTGATGGGCTTCATACTTATCGCGCAGGCCTTTAAGAATGTCGATGGTTTCCTCCACGCTGGGAGGATCGACGATGATCGGCTGGAAGCGCCGCTCTAGGGCGGCGTCATGCTCGATGTATTTGCGGTACTCATCAAGCGTGGTGGCGCCGACACACTGCAGCTCCCCGCGGCTTAACGCGGGCTTGATCATGTTGGAGGCGTCGATAGCCCCCTCGGCGGCCCCGGCGCCGATAACAGTATGCAACTCGTCTATAAATAGGATGACGGAATTCTTGGAGCGCCGTATTTCCTCAATAATGTTTTTCAGGCGCTGCTCGAATTCACCGCGGTACTTGGTGCCCGCGACCACCAAGGCCAAGTCCAAGGTCAAGACCCGCTTGGAGGCTAGAATCTCCGGGATATCGCCCGAGGAGATTTTCTGGGCCAAACCCTCGACAATGGCGGTTTTACCCACTCCCGGATCGCCGATCAGCACGGGATTATTTTTGGTGCGGCGGGCTAAAATCTGAATCATGCGCTCGATCTCATCGGCGCGGCCGATCACAGGATCAAGCTTGCCTTCCCGGGCCATGACGGTTAAATCGCGTCCGAATTCATCCAGGGTAGGGGTCTTGGATTTGGTGCGGGTGGGGGTAGAGGGAGTCTGGCCCACATGAGGGGTCTGGCCTTCACCGAGCAGATTGAGAACCTCCTCGCGCACCACGTCCAGGCGCAGGCCCAGATTTTCCAGGACCCGGGCGGCGACGCCCTCTTCCTCGCGGATCAGCCCGAGCAAAAGATGCTCGGTGCCTACGTAGGAATGGCCCATATGCTGGGCCTCTTCCACGGCGTATTCCAAAACCTTCTTGGCTCTGGGGGTGAAGGGAATTTCCCCAAGCAGCATCACATTGTCGCCGGTTCCTACAATCTTTTCTATCTCGGAACGCACCCGGCGCAAATCCACGCCAAGGTTAGCCAGGACCTGGGCCGCCACGCCCTCTCCCAGGGCGATAAGACCGAGCAAAATATGCTCGGTGCCCACATAGTCGTGGTTAAGGCGCTTGGCTTCTTCTTGGGCGATCAGAATCACCCGCTGGGCCCTTTCAGTAAATCGATTTGACATGGCTCTCCTCTAAATATACTATGCTCGGCCCCTGCTTACGGAAATACGTCAAATATCATTTTACATTTTTTAGCGGAGGCAAGACATTTGAACTCGCGAGCGCAAGCGAGCGAGTCGCCCGCCGCAGGCGCCCGGAAGTTGGCCTTCCTGTTTTTTTAGATCCTTCCCAGTCATCTTCCTTCCGCATTTGCGGAGCTTGGCTCCATCCAACTGGCCAGCGTGATCAATAGCCGCGCGGCAATTCAAGCAAGCGTGCAGGTGGTTCGGGCTTTCGTGCGCCTGCGCGAAATGTTGGCGACAAATAAAGAGCTGGCTCAGGGATTGGCTTTCAGCGCGATGCGATATTATAGGCGCCGGTCAAATTGTTGAATACCACCTGGCCCAGCTCGCGAAGGGAGCGCAGCACGGCCCAAAATACGCGCACCTTGGATCCCGGCTCATCTTTCCAGATGACCGGAACTTGAGCGATGGGATAGCCCAGCTTGTTGGCCAAGAACAGAATCTCGGCGTCGAACGCCCAGCGATTGATTGTTTGACGGGAGAAAATGTCCTGGGCGGCTTGCGCCGAAAAACATTTAAAGCCGCAGGTGAAATCGCGCACCTCCCAGACCAGCAAAAAACGACAGAGAAGCACGAATCCCTTGCCCAGGCTCTCGCGCAGCAGGGCTTGATGCCGGATAATTCCCGCGCCCTTGACCCGACGCGAGCCGATGACCACATGCGCCCCGTTTTCCAGAAGTCTCAAAAAGGCCGGCAGCTCTCTCATTTGCGTTGATGAGTCCGCGTCGCGAAAAAGACGGTAGCGGCCGGTGGCATGAAGCATCCCGGCTTTGACCGCGGCCCCCTTCCCTTGATTGCGCGCCAACCGCAAAAACTTAATGTTCGGCTCGCGCTGCATCCATTGACCAACCAGTTCCCCGCTTTTGTCGCGGCTTCCATCATCGACGATGACGATTTCCCAGCTTTCGGGGAAATCGAGCAAATAACCCACGACCTCTTGCAAAGCCCCTGAAAGCCGCTCTTGCTCGTTGTAGATGGGAAGGACTACGGACAGATACGGAGGCTGTGGCATTATTGTGGTAGGATATAAAATACATGAACCGGTACGGAATTGATAAAATAGAGCAAGCATGAACACGCCGCAGGCCTTCCCGGCCGAGCTGAGCCAGGATATCCGGGGCAAGAATCTTCTTCTCATCAGTTCCCCCTCGCCGACCAAACGCCTTATTTTTCAAAGGCTGCGGGCTCTGGGCGCGCGCGTTACGCTGTTAAGTTTGGACAATTCCTGGGCCTCGCGCTACGCCGATGCTTTTCTTTCCGTAAACACTTTGGATGCGGCCGAGGCCGTAACTAGGGTTGAAGAACACATTAAGGAAAATCATATCGACGGCGCCCTGACGTTCTGGGAAGATGCGGTTGCGCTTTGCGCCGCCCTCTGCGAGAAATTCGGCTGGCCCGGGCATCCCCTGGAGGCGGCTTTAAACGCGCGCAATAAAATACGGACGCGAAAAACACTGGCTGCGGCCAAGCTCTCGCATTATTCGCCGAGCTGGGCGCAAATTGCGAACATGAACGACCTCAAGCGGGAAGCCGAAAAAATCGGCTTCCCGCTTGTAGTTAAGCCCGCCTGGGGCGAATCCAGCCAATTCGTAGTCCGCGTCGACAGCTTGGAAGAAGCCAAGAATGCCTTGGAATACATCAAGGCCAACATGACCCCTGTTTTCGATCCCATTTACGCGCAGGGGACCGAAATCATCGCCGAGGCTTATATGGACGGAGCCGAGGTGGACGTGGATATTCTTCTACAGGACGGACAAATCCGCTTTCATGCCTTCACCGACAACTTCCCCACCAAGGAGCCTTTTTTTGTCGAAACCGGGGATGCCATGCCCTCGCGCCACGAGGATTCCGATTTAGAAAAAGTCATGACCATGGCCCGGGAAGCGATCAAGGCGCTCGGGCTTTCCAACGGCGCCCTGCACGTTGAGGCGAAAATCTGCTCCAACGGCCCCCGCCTCATTGAAATCAACGCCCGCATGGGCGGCGATTACATCTACGATTGGGTCAAGACGGTTTGGGGCGTGGATATCATAGAACAGGCCGCCCGGATTTCGGCCGGCTTGCCCTGCGCGGCGCAAAAACTTAAAGAAGCCAATATCCATTTAGTCGGAAAATATCTGGTCCCTCCTTATTCGGGGGTGATCAGCGGACTGTCCTCTCCCAAGCCGGATCCGGCCAAGGTCCATGACGTGACCCTGCTTAAGGAACCGGGCGATCCCGTGCTGGTCCCGCCGGAAGGCTTCGAGGCAATCGGCTGGGTGGTGGGCCGCGGCGATACCTACGCGGAGGCCGAAGAAAATCTGGATGAGGCCATGCGCGCCATTAATCTAAACTTGGCGCGCTTTGATTCCACCTCATCCATCGGTAAAACCCGCCGGCGAAATCGTTTTAACGCGGCCCAGGTGGCCCGGCGCCGCATCATCCAATCCGCTCGGATGGAAAAAATCCGCGGACTGGATCTAAAGTCCAGCAAAGAGCTTCATGTGGGGATTCTTTGCAATATTTTCGAGGGCGCGGCTGGAGGAGATGAAGCGGCCGTGCACCAGGATCTAACCTCCGTAGGCCGCAATATCCAGCAGGCCGTTGAAAAGAAAGGGCATCGGGTGACGTTTTTCGACATGAACGAAACCCCTCTGCCTTTTAATAAAATCGCGGAAGCCAACGTGGAGTTGGTTTTTAACGTCTGTGAACGCATCAATAACTCAAGCCTGCTTGAACCTCATGCGGCGGCCATTCTCGACTGCTTGGGCATTCCCTACACGGGTTCCAATCCCCTCACCCTGGCTTTGTGCATCGATAAAATCAAGGTGAAGAAGCTTTTGGAGCATCACGGCCTGCCGACGCCCAGGTTCGACTATGTTTTCCAGAAAGATGATAAAATACGGGAGGATTTGCGCTACCCGCTGATGGTAAAACTCGCCAACACGGACAACTCGATCGGCATAACCAATCAATCCGTGGTTGAAAGCCTCAAGGATTTAAAGGAACGGGTCAACCATATGCTTAAGCAATACAACCGGCCCGTGCTCATTGAGGAGTACATAGAGGGCGATGAAGTCGACGTCAGCATCATGGGAAACGAGGATAGGGTCAAGGTCCTGCCCCTCTCGCGTTCCATATTCGACGATCTTCCGCCCGGGGTTTGGGGAATTTACCCCTTTAAGGCTAAATGGACCGAGGACTCCGTCTACGAGAAAATCAGGGTGGAACGCCCGGCCAAATATTCTCAAAAACTAACCGCTCTTATTTCCGAAATATGCCTGGATGCCTACAATATCTTCGACTGCCACGATTACGCCCGCATCGAGGTGCGCGTGGATAAGCTGGGCAATCCCTATATTCTTGAAATCAACCCCAATCCCTCCATCAACCGCGGCGATTGCGTGCCCAACTGCGCGGAGATGACCGGGCTTAACTACGAGGATTTCATCGATGAAATTCTGCGCGAGGCCATTCTGCGCTACAGGGCTCGCCCGCCTTATTATCACTTGCAAAGCGCCCTGGCTCCGCTATGAAGAAGCCCAAATCGGGACTGCGCAAGGCCGCGCTCTTATTCGCGATCCCATGCGTCGCCGCAGGCGGCACATTGCTCGCGCTCGAGCTCTGGGCCCGCTGGAGCATCGCCCGCATCCCCGAAGGGGTCGTCCCCAGTGGCCACGAACACCCGCCCTACTTCAATAATCCGGGCGTCGTGACCTCCCCTAAGGCCTTCGGCTATCACCTGAAGTATCGGATCAACCGGGTCGGATTGCGCGGCCCCGAGACCACCTTGGAGAAGGCGCGACGGCGAATCCTGGTGTTGGGAGATTCCGTGGTCTTCGGCGCGCTCGTAGGCGAAGAGGACACGCTCTCCCGGCAGCTTGAGCGGATCCTCAACGCGCCAGACACGGCCAGCGCCGAGCAGTGGGAGGTCCTCAACGGAGGTACCGGAGGCTACGATGCTTGGGACTACGAGGGTTTTCTCAAGCTGAAGGGGCTGGCCTTCTCGCCGGATATCGTCGTGGTCGGCATCTACAGGAACGATCACATCAAGCGCAAGGTCTACGAGGACACCATCAAGATCAAGTCCAAGCCGGTCCGCCCGCTCATGGCGCAGATCCGGGACCTGGTGTTCAAGAGCGAGTTGGCCAATGCGCTGATGTACTTCGTCCAGCGCCACCAGGATCCGAAACGGCCGTTCGTATCGGTGGGCAAGCCCCTGAGCCCGCAAGATCAGGAGTTGATAGACTCTTTCTTCCCGGGCGACGCCCGGACGGCGGAGGCGGCCAAGGCTTTCCTTAGACAATACCGATACGACCCTTTCCTGATCAAGGATACCCTGCCGTGGATGCTAGACCTCCGCGCTTGGGACGACATCATCGGCCCGATGCGTGGAATCCGCGACGAGTGCCGCAAGCGCGGCATCCCGCTGATAGCGGTGGCATTACCGGTCCAGTTCGAGCTGTATCCTGGCTACGGTTGGCCTGAACCGGGACGGCGCATCGCTCGAATCCTGGATTCGCTGCGGATCCCCTTCATAGATCTCAAGCCAGTGCTGGCCTCGACCGGACGCGGAGACGAGTTCTACAAGATGCGCTACGACTACTCCCACCCGGACGCGCAAGCCTACGCGCTGGCCGCTTCGGCCGTCGCGAGCAAGCTGCGCGAGCTGGGCTTAAGCGGCTCGGCCATTAAGAGCGGAGGGAGGCCTTAAGTTTGGCGTCGATTCGCCGGTTTTTACAATTATCCGGGCGCCGAAAGAGTACGGCCTGGATTGCTCCCGAGGAGAACTCCGCGCAGGGCGCGAAGCCCATGACCGGCGTCTTCGTTTTAAAGGCCTCCCGCCAGGATTGATCGTAGTCATCGCTATGAATGCGCAGCGACGTGAGAAGGATGGCATCCGGAGGAAGATGGCGAAACGTCTTCTCGGCATCTTCCTTGGTAGCCGGCAGGGCAACCGCGGCCCGGTCCGCACGCCAGCACACGGCGCGATTAGCATCCGTATAAATCACCTCCCGCTCGCCCGTGCTCTCAGCCGCGAACTTCCCCATTTCCCCCTCATCCTCGTAAAGGGCTTGGCGCTGCGCGCGCGTTTTCCACAAGTCCTTGATTTGCAGCGCCGCGGGGCTTAGGAAAAGCAGGGCGCAAATCGGCACGCCCAGCGCCGCCCAGGGGCGTAAAACCTTTGAATTGTCCCGGATGAATTTTTCCAAAAACAGGGCTCCGACCACGGAAAATATTGGCCACAAAGGGTTTAGATAATGCACCGCACCATAGCTGATAACCGCGTTGAAGGCAAATACCGGCACAATAATCATCAAGGCCAGTTTTCTGAATTTTTCAGCGGCCCGATGCGTCCCATAATCAGCCAATAGGCCTAAAAAAACAAGGGCCGTGAAATAGGGGGCGTGGGCACTCTCCAAAAAGCGGTTGACGGCGTAAGCGGGCCCGGTCACTATCTTTTGCGCGAAATCCATGGGATAGCTCAGCAGCGCCTGAAGGGTCGTGATATTCATATAGCTGGTACTGGAGCGGAATCCGGGGAAAGAGGGCGACCAGTTTAGAATATAGAATCCGGGAGAATAAAAATAAACGCCGGCCGCTTGATGGTTATAGAGGGAAAGCGGGATTAGAGGTATGATAAGGGCTCCCAAAAATGCGCTCAGGGCGCGAAAATCTCTATGCAGCCATAACACGGCCAAGATAAAGCTCGGCCAATAAGTTTGGCCGGCGAGCCGGGTGCAGGAAGCAAGGCCGAGGGTAAAACCCGCGGCCGAAAGCCAGGACAGCGGACTCCTTGCGCCGCCCGATTTCCATAAAAAGAGAAAAGCTGCGGTAATGAATAGAATAAACGGCGCATCGGTCAAGGAGCCGTAATTTCCCTCCATAATAAGGTAGCTTGACCAAAAGAAAATGGCGGACAGCAGGGCGCAGGCCTCTCCCGACACATCGCGGGCCAAGCGGTATAAAATCAATCCGGTCAACAAGGTCAGGCTGAACGTGATGGCCAGTGGAACGCAATCCTTAAATCCGAATATTTTGTAGCCCAGCCCAATTAAAAGCGGCGCGACAGGCCCATGATGTAAATAGCCCACCGGCGGGTGAAATCCTTCCGGAAATCCAGCCACTTGCGCGGGAAGCATAAGGCGGGACACCAGGCCCCAGCCGCGGGCGAAGTTGCGTGCGGGCTCCAAATACCAGATGGGGTCGGCCATGAAGCCGACAAATGAGAACTTAAGATAGACCCCCCATAAACCTGCGGCGAAAAGACAAAGCAGGGCCAAGCGCAACAGCTCCGCCCGACTCCAGGCGCCGACTTTATTCATTTTTTTTGCGCACTTCAAGGACCAAGCCTTTAACCGCGACTACTTCGACCTCCGTGCCCTGGGCAATCGCGCCTTGATGGCTTCTGGCCTTCCAAAGCTCGCCGTCCAAGGTCACCGTCCCCATGGGATCGAGCGGCGAAACGGTCACGGCTGTTTCGCCCTTAAGGGATTCGGCTCCGGCCAGGGACCTGCGCCCAAAAGCTTGGCGGACCAAATACATCAAAACCGCCATCACGGCTATCATGACGCCCACAGTGCTGACGATCACGCCATAGGACAAGCCGAGCTCACCGCCGGTTTGAAACAGCATAAGGCTGCCGAAGAGAACGCTGAGAATTCCACCTAAAGCCAACAAGCCGAAGCTGGTAATTTTCAACTCAAGCAAAAACAGCACGAAGCCTAGGAAAATCAATAATATACCCGCATAGTTGGCCGAAAGGGTTTGAAAAGCGTAAAAAGCCAGGATGAGCGACGCTCCCCCGACAATCCCGGGCAGAATAAGTCCTGGGCTGTAAAGCTCAATCAAAATCCCCGAGACTCCCAGCGTCATTAAAATCATGGCGATATTGGGATCGGAAACCGCTGCCAGGATTTTCTGCCGCCAACTCATCTCCAGGAATTGAAGCGCCGCGCCCTTGGTGCGTAGCGGCGCGGAAAAATCCTGGATTTTCCGGCCGTCGATTTTGGCCAGCAGCTCGGGAAGGCTCTCTGCCTCGAAATCAATCACCTTTTGGCGCAGGGCCTGCGCCGACGTCACCGAGGTGCTATGGATGACGGCCTCGCGGGCCCACTGGGCGTTACGCCCCCGCTTGTCCGCGATAGCCTCGAGATAGGCGATGGCGTCGTTGGTGAGCTTGCTTTCCATAGCCTTGTCTGGCTGAGCCTCTTTGCCGGCAGGCGCGCCGCCTAATTGAACGGGGTGGGCCGCGCCGATATTGGTTCCTGGCGCCATGGCGGCCACATGGGCGGCCATGGTGATAAAAACGCCGGCTGAAGCGGCCCGGGCGCCGGCGGGCGAAACATAAACAATCACCGGAACGCGCGAAGCCATCATCGCCTTGACGATGTCGCGCATGGCCAAATCCAGCCCGCCGGGCGTATCGAGCTTGATGACGAGCGCGCCGTAGCGTCCCTGCTCGGCTTTTTCTATGCCTGACTTTAAATATTCGGCGGCAACCGGCGTGATGATTCCGTTATAGGAAGCGACAAGAATACGGGGAGCCTCCGCCGCGGCCGCGGAAGAGAGAAAAAACCCAGCGAAAATCCAAGACAAGAGCATGGGCTAATTGACCAGCCCCAAGCGCGAGGGCGGCCAGTAAATAAACCAGGCCTTCCCCTTCAAATAGCGGGACTCAACCGGCCCCCAATAGCGCGAATCGCAGGAGCGGTCGCGGTTATCCCCCATGACAAAATAGCTGCCCTCAGGAACCTTGACCGGCCCGAAATAATCACGCTGAATATCCCGCAGTTCTTTATCCAACAGGTGATTTTGCCACAGCTGCTGGTAGCGCTCGCGCCCCACATCCAAAGCCTGGGTCGATTCGGCTTGCCGCTGGGGACCGTCCACGTATTGCGCGTGGGGCTCGGGGCTTAATTCCTTTCCGTTGATAAAAACCCGACCGGCGCTGACCTGCACCGAATCGCCGGGCAGCCCCACCACGCGCTTAATAAAATCCTTGCGGTATTGAACCGAACCGCAATGCACCTCCGTCATATCATCTACGGGAAAGCGAAACACAATGATGTCGCCGCGGCCCACCGAGCGCAAGGCAAGCAGCCTATGTCCCGAGGTCAGGGGAATGCGTAGGCCGTAAATAAACTTGTTGACGAAAAGATGGTCGCCGACCAGCAGGGTCCGCTCCATCGAGCTGGATGGGATTTTAAAAGCCTGGATCACGAAATACATGAGCATGGCCGCTAGTAATACGGCTGAAAACACAGTCTCGGCCCATTCAGAGTCTTCGTTAAGGTAATGACTTTTTTTAACCGACTTGCTGCCTGCGGCGCGGCCCCGCCAAAAACCGATCACGGCCGCGATCGCGGCTACAGCCAGGCTTGGATAAAGCTCCCCGGTTGAAAAGGCTCCGGCCACTGGAAAATACTTGGCGCGGCTCTCGATGGACATCAGCAGCACCAGGCAGATAGAAAAGCCCGCCAAAGCGCAGAAAAGCGCGTGCCAGAGGCCCACCTTGGCCGGGGTGTCCAGCGAGTTGCCCGCCTTAAACCTGCGGCTTAACCAGGCATAGGCGCCCATGCCCAGGCCTATAAAAAACAGTCTCTCTTCCATGTTTATTGTGTCCCTTCGTCGAGTTTTAAAACGGCTAGAAACGCCTCCTGGGGAATCTCAACGGAACCCAGAAGCTTAGCCTTTTTTTTCCCTTCCTTCTGTTTCGACAAAAGCTTGCGCTTGCGGGTAATATCTCCCCCATAGCATTTAGCCAGAACATCCTTGCGCCGGGCCGACAGAGTTTCACGCGCGATGAATTTCCCCCCGATCCTGGCCTGTATGGCAATTTCGAAATTTTGCCTGTCAATAAGCCCTTTTAGCTTTTCGCAAAGGGCCCGCCCCAGCAACTGCGCCTTGGATTTATGCACAATCTGGCTTAAGGCGTCAACGGGATCGCCGTGAATCAGTATTTCCAGCTTGACCATGTCCGAGGCGCGGTATTGCGCCGGGGCGTAATCGAGCGAGGCATAGCCCTTGGACACCGATTTGAGCCTGTCGTAAAAGTTGATCACCATTTCAGCCAGCGGCAGCTGGTATTTAATGATCATGCGCTGGCTGGAAATATATTCGATGCCCGCGTATTCGCCGCGCTTTTCCTTAAGCAGGTTTAAAACCCCTTCCTGGTATTCAATGGGCAGAACGATGGTGACCAGAACGAATGGTTCCTCGATGGCCGAGACGTCTCCGTATAGGGGAAATTTCGCCGGATTATCTATCATCGCCCATCGCATGTCCCGCGTCTGGACGCGATAAATAACACTGGGGGTGGTCACGATCAGGCTTAGGTCAAATTCCCGTTCCAGGCGCTCCTTAACGATATCCATGTGAAGAAGGCCCAGGAAGCCAAGCCGGAAACCGAATCCAAGCGCCTGGGAGTTCTCCCCTTGATAGTTAAAGGAGCTGTCTTCAAGATTTAATTTTTCCAGGGCGGCCGCCAGATTTTGATGGTCCGCGGCGTTGATGGGAAAAATTCCGGCGAAGACAACGGGCTTGGCTTCTTTATATCCGGGCAGCGCCGCGGCCAGCGGCCGGGCCGCGTCCATTATGGTATCTCCCACACGGACCTGGCGGATGTCCTTGATGCCGCAGATAACGTAACCGACTTCGCCGGCGGAAAGGATGCCCGCCGGGGTCTGGCGCGGGAGAAGAAAACCGACTTCTTCAACGGCAAATTCGGCGCGAGTCGAGAAAAATTGGATCTTCATGCCCTTGGTCAGGCGTCCTGAAACCACACGGATGAGCAGGATAACGCCGCGATAAACGCTGAAGGCGGAGTCAAAAATCAGGGCGGCCATCGGCGCCTCGGGCAATCCTGAGGGGGGCGGTATTCCGCGCAGGATCTCCCTAAGCACGTTCTCGGTTCCTAAGCCGCTCTTGGCGCTGATCAGAACCGGGTCCTCGATAATCTTCAAGGTTTCGAAAATTTCCTCGGTGACGCCATCGATATCCGCCGCGGGCAAGTCCACCTTGTTGATGACCGGAATTATTTTAAGCGACAGCAGTTGGGCCAAGTTGGCATTGGCCAGGGTCTGGGCTTCAACGCCTTGGGTTGCGTCAACCACGAGCAGCGCTCCCTCGCAGGCAGCCAGCGCCCGCGACACCTCATAGGAAAAATCCACGTGGCCCGGGGTATCGATCAAATTTAAAACATATTCCCGGCCGCCCTCTATGTATTTCATGCGCACGGCTTTGGCCTTGATGGTAATGCCCCTCTCTCTTTCCAGCTCCATGGAGTCCATGACCTGTTCCTGCATCTGGCGGCGGGCGATCGTTCCCGTGGCCTCAAGCAGGCGGTCGGCCAGGGTCGACTTGCCATGGTCGATATGCGCGATAATGGAAAAATTGCGGATTTGAGCCGGCTCTGTATCAGCCATGAGCTACTGCAGCCCTTGATCCGCCAGCATCCGCCGGATCTGCTCCGAGTCCGAGCAGGCCAAGGCTTTGGCCGCGAATCCAGACAACGGCCCATAGCGCAGGCTGCGCACCGCCTGCTTAATGCGCAAAAACATGCGCGGGGAAACGGAAAGGCTATCGACGCCCATTCCCACAAGAAGAGGCACGGCCTGAGGATCCGAGGTCATTTCTCCGCAGATGCCCACCCACCGGCCTTTTTTATGCGCCGTTTGAATCACGTGGTCCAACAGGTAAATCACGGCGGGGTGAAAGGGATCGTAAAGATGCGTCACATGCTCGTTAATCCGGTCAACGGCCAGTGTGTATTGGATCAAGTCATTGGTGCCGATGGAAACAAAATCAACGAACGGCAGGAAAGCCTCGAGCATCATCGCGGTCGAAGGAATTTCAACCATTATGCCCAACTCGATTTTCTTGGGGAAATCCGCCCCCTCGGCTTGAAGCTCGGCCTGCGCCTGGGACAGCAGCCTGCGCGCGCTCTGGACCTCCCCCACCGAGGAAACCATGGGAATCAGGATGCGCACATTGCCCTTTAAAGAGGCGCGCAGGATCGCCCGCAGCTGGGTCTTGAAAAGATCGGTATGCCGCAAAAACAGCCTCACTCCGCGCAAGCCCATGAAGGGATTGGTTTCATTCTTGGGTCCATCGATGCCCAAGTCCGCCAGCCGGTCGCCGCCGATATCGGCGGTGCGGATGACCACGGGACGCGGATCAAGCGCTTTGACAATGCCCGCATAAGCCTTGGCTTGCTCTTCTTCCAACGGCGGCGCGGGCCGGTTGAGAAAGAGATACTCGGTACGGAAAAGTCCTATGCCATCCACCTGTAGCGCCAGGATGGACTTAATTTCCTCGGGGGCGTCCAGATTGGCCTCGAGCCGGAAGCTCTTGCCGTCCAAAGTCACCGTGGGCTGACCGCGCAGACTTTCCAGCGCCCGCTCATCCTGTAGCGACTTCTGCTGGGCCCTTTGATATTTGGAGATGGTTTCCGGGCCGGGGTTAATAATGACCATGCCTTGGTCGCCATCCAAAATAACCTGGTCGCCGGTTTTAAGGCGGCGGCTGATGTCGGAAAGGCCGACTACGGCTGGGATCTCCAGGCTCTGGGCTAGAATAGCAGTATGGCTGGTTTTGCCCCCGAGATCCGTGGCAAATCCCGATATCTTGCTTTCATGCAGCCCGAGGGTATCGGAGGGCAAAAGATTGCGCGCGATTAAAACGCAGTTGGAATCGATGATGTTCGAGAGGCTACGCTTGCTTTGCTTAAGCAAGTGCGACAAAAGCCTCTTGCCCACATCGAAGAGATCATGGCGTCTTTCCCGGAAGAATTCGTCCTCCATCTTCTCGAACTGCTGGTTGACGGCTTCAAGCGATTCGGACAGCGCGAACTCGGCGTTAACCCCCTCCCGTATTATGCGCTGGGGAACCTCGCGGGTGATCAAGGTGTCGCGTAGAATAAGCCGGTGGGCGTCGATGAGCTTGGCATGCTGCTTGCCCAGCAGCTTGAGCACTTTGGCCTCGGCGGCATCCAAGTCGCGATGGGTCGCTTTCTGGGCCGACTTAAAGCGCTTGACCTCCGCGCGCAGCAGCTCGCGCGGCAGTTCAATGCGATTGACCACTATCTCATCATCCTCCAGGACATAGGCCTTGCCGATGGAAATCCCTGGACTGGCGGCGATTCCTTTAATGACGACCATGGCTATTCCTCATCAAATTTTTTTTCAAATAATTTACCCAAGGCCTCAATGGCCTGTCCCTCATCCGGCCCGTCGGCTTTTATCATGATTTTTGCGCCGCATTCCGCGGCCAGCAGCATCAGGCCCATGACGCTTTTCCCGTTAATCTCAAGGCCGTCCTTGGCCACAAAAATAGAGCTCTTAAACCTGCCGGCTTCATGAACGAAAAGGGCGGCCGGTCTTGCATGCAAGCCCAGCCTATTGGTGACCGAAAATTCTCTTTGCACCACGACTAGGACCGCCCTACGGCGGCCAAAACCCCCAGGCCGCAGGTGGCGCCGTAAAGCGAGGTCCAGGATTGCGGACGCTTTTCCAAAATTAGCGCATATATTGCGAAAGCTGTAATCCCTATCAGCCTCTGTCCCGCCAAATCCCAAAGCGCGTAGACCAACACCGCCGCCGCCATGGCAGCGCCGGCCAGACGCAAGCGCTGGATCCATGCCTGCACGGGAAACTGTTTGAGCTTAAACGGCAGTTGTTCCCCCCAACGATAACCCAAGACAATCCCTTCATAACGCACCCATAGGGAGGGGGCATTAAAAATAACGAGATAAACGGCGGCGATTCCTAGGCCGAAAGCGGACATCCCCCGGCGAATAAGAAGCAAGCCTATAACCAGGCCCAGCGCCGCGCAAAAAGGCCGCAAGGCGCCCCAAAACAAGGCGTCCCCTATCCCGGCCAGGGCGCCGGCCGCGGCGGTTTTAAGGGCGCTGAGTCTTTTGACTTTCGCTTCTTTGTCGCGAGCGGAGGCATCGGCTATATCCTGTTCCAAAGAACAAACCATGCCTGCGATAAACGCCGCCATATACGGCTGGGTGTTGAAATATGCGCCTGCATGGCGCGCCATGGCGCTTCGGCGTTCCCGGCCGCTTAAGCCGCATCTTTTAAACCAAGGTTCAAGGCAATAAGTCAGCCCCAGGCTTTGCATGCGCTCAAAATTCCACCAGGCTTGCAGCAAAAACAGCCGCCAAAAAATCCGCCGGCGCATGCTCCGGTCCATTCTCTTGTCAGCCGCCATCAAAACGCCACCTTAAAGGCGCGGATCAAGGAGGCCAAGGCCAACCAGGGCAACACGGCAAATCCAGTTTTCAACCCGGATTGAAGGACGCCGGGAACCTCCAGTCCTAAGCGGCCCCATAATACGGCAAACGAAATTGCCGAGGTTAAAACGAAAAAGGTCATTGCCGCCTGTTTGGCCAATTCCAACCCAGCCAGCCGGAGCAGCGCGGGATTGCTCCCCCGTATTAAGCGCTGGTCCACCAGTTCCCCCACCCGTCCGCGCGATCGGCGCAGAAACTCCTCCAGCCGCCGGTGCGCCCAACCCGCCAGGGCGCCGCCGGGAAAAGCGATTTCTGGCGCCGCCGCCGGCGTTCCCAAAGCGCAAAACAACGCGGCGGACAGGGCCACCGTGACGTTCAAAGGCAAATGTCCGCCCACGGGCAAATCGTTTAGGCTTAACAATTCGTAAAGCACGCCGAACCCTGTTCCTAAAATCGGATCACCCAAAAAAGTCCCCAAAACCGGCCCCAAGACGATGGGCCGAGACAGCATGAATTGCCCGGCGGCCGTCGCATCCAGCTCCACAATGGAAACAGCCGCGACCGCAAACCCAAGACCCCATCCCGTCATATAGCTTGCGCCCCGATAGCCGGCGAAAGATCGCTCTCGCGCTCCCCCGGCAAGGCGCGTCCTTCTAATTTGACACCGCGGCGGCTGATGCTGCGCAGGGCTTCTTTATCCTGCTCGCTTAAGAATATTGCTTTGCCCAGCTGCACCCTTCCGGCGGTATAGTGTAAGCCGCCGACGTTGACGCGCGAAAACACCGCGCCCTTCTCAAGAAGGCCCAAAACCTCCTGGGGGCCGGGCGCGAGCACCAACACGTGCCGCAGATAATCTGGGTTAAATGCAGGGTGCCGCGCCGCCTCGGCTACGGGCAAGACCTCCAAGTCAATGGCATCAGGCAGCGCCAAGCGCATCAGCGTAATCTGAATCTCATCGGCCGCGGCCGCGTCGGAAACAACAAGAACCTGGTCCACTTTTAAATAAGGAATCCAGCCCTCCACCACCTGTCCATGAATGAGGCGATCATCAATCCTGACCAGAGCCAGGGACATGGTTAATGCCTGACCTGGGACATATACATAGGCCGGATGTCCTTGATGGATTTTTGCCCGGACTCTATTATCTTTTCGACCAGCCTGCTCAACGAGTAGTCCCGATGGCTGAAGGCGCACAGCAGCATGTAGAGATTGAGCCCGCTGACCATTTCCACGCGCGGCAGATCCTTGATCAAGGGGAAGGAAATATTGCCCGGGGTGCCTCCGGGCATGTCGATAAAGATCACCAGGCCGTCCGCAGAACTTAGTTCCTCTATGGCCCGGCGCAAGCGCTGTTGAATTTCCGGAACGCTCACCCGGGCAGAAACGGGAACGACGCGCACCCCCCGGGGCTGCGAGCCGACGATGGATTCCGCGGCCTCAACCAAATAGGCTCCAAACTCCCCATGCGTGACGATGATAAAGTTGATCAATGGTTTATGTCGCGGTGAAATTCCTGAATGGGATGCCCGCTGCCTCTTAATTTATCGGCCAGGTAGCGCGCAATGCAGACGCTGCGGTGCCTCCCTCCCGTGCAGCCCACGGCGATGGTCAAATAAGATTTCCCCTCCCGCACGTAGTGGGGAAGAAGCCCCGTGATAAGCTTTAAATAGTCGTCTAAAAACCTGCGCGCCAGGGACTGTCCCATGAGATGGCGGGATACCCCGGCATGAAGGCCTGTCAGTTTTTTAAGGCTGGGGACGTAGTTGGGGTTGGGAAGAAATCTCACGTCAACTACGATGTCGGCGTCCATGGGCAGGCCGTATTTATAGCCGAAAGATATCACGGATAAAGTCATCTCGCGCGTGCGGGTCAGCCCCATGGTCTGGGATATACTTTCCTTAAGCTCGCCCAAGGTCATGGAACTGGTGTCGATCACCTTGTCCGCTATTTCCTTGATGGGCAACAGCCGCTGCCTCTCCTCGCGGATGGCCCTTGATATTTTCGTGCCTAAGGGATGCCGGTGGCGCGTCTCGGAGAACCTCTGGACCAGCGCGGCATCCGCGGCGTCCAAAAATAATATGCGATGATCGATCCCGCGCGCCTTGAGGCGCTTGAGCATTTCCGGCAGGCCTGACAGCAGCGCCTTGCCCTCGCGGATATCCATCCCCAAGGCCACCCTCCTCATATCCGGAGATTTGACCAAAAACTCGGCGAAACGGTCGAGTAGGGCGATGGGCAGGTTGTCCACGCAGAAATAGCCGAAATCCTCGAAAGCCTTCAGGGTTTGGCTTCGACCCGCGCCCGACATGCCCGTAATGATAAAAACCTTGCGCTCTTTCTTCATTTGGTTTTCATCCGGGAGATCAGCTTTTGGTTGAATGTCTCCGCGGAAAAATACCCCTGGTTGCGCAGGCGCTGATTAAGGGCGGCCACCTCAATTAATACGGCCAGATTGCGCCCCGGGCTTACAGGAATGCGAATAAGCGGAATCTCCACATCCAGGATCGTCATGTATTTGGTCTCAAGCCCGGTTCTCTCGGCAGGAGTGGTCGAGGCCCACGGCTCAAGCCTGATGGCCAGCTCGATGCGGGTTCGATCCAAGATGGAGCCGATTCCAAAAAGCAGCTTCACGTCAATAACCCCAAGACCGCGGACCTCCATGTAATGTTTGAGCGGCTCCGGACAGCTGCCGCGCAAAACCCCGCCGCGGCGGTGCTGAATTTGCACGACGTCATCGGCGATGAGGATGTGTCCGCGCTTTAAAAGCTCCATGGCGCATTCTGATTTGCCGATACCCGCCTCGCCTTGAATCAACACGCCTAGGCCATAAACATCAACCAACACGCTGTGGGCC
>Ga0155452_1310_pt2 | contig 17394 bp, 15 predicted proteins | sample RifCSPhighO2_02_FD_111900 | JGI IMG/M metagenome (GOLD analysis project Ga0155452, IMG submission 111900) | Elusimicrobia bacterium RIFCSPHIGHO2_02_FULL_57_9
CTGCCCGCCGGTCTTGAAGCCATCATCAAGGCGCGGGAACTCTCCGGCGATGACGTGGAGGCGGCCCTCAAAACCTACGTCCCGCCGGGCAGCTACGATGAATTCTACCTCTTCGCCTCCGGCGGCCAGGCCGGCAACGTCGAAGTCTTCGGTGTGCCCTCCATGCGGCTGATTAAGAACATCGCTATCTTCTCCCCGGACTCCTGGCAGGGCTTCGGCGTCGGCGACGACGACACGAAAAGGCTCATGAAGCAAGGGGAAGCCGCTGGCATGAAGCAGACCTGGGGCGACGTCCACCATCCGGCCTTGAGCCTGACCAAGGGCATGTACGACGGCCAGTACCTCTTCGCCAACGACAAGGCCAACGCCCGCATCGGCGTGGTTGATCTTCGGGACTTCAAGGTGCGCCAGATCGTCAAAAATCCCCTGATCGCCACCAACCACTGCGGCGCCAAGATGACGCAGGACAGCGAGTATTACGTGGAGGGGGCGCAGTTCGGCAATCCCCTGCCCTACACCGACTTCTCGCCGATGACCAGGTACAAGGAAGACTACCGCGGCTTGGTCACCTTCTGGCCGTTCAACCGGACGGAAGGGAAGTTCGTTCAGTCCAAGACCTTCACCGTGGAGCTTCCTCCTTATTTCCAGGACCTGGGCGGCATGGGCAAGAACGTCAGCCACGGCTGGGTCTTCATCAACACCTACAACGCCGAGATGGCCACGCCCGGCGCCCTGGAAGGCAAGCCGGCCATGGAAGTGGCCGCCTCCCAGCGGGAGATGGATTTCATGCACGTCATCCACTGGAAGAAAGCCGAGGAACTTCTGGCGGCTGGCAGCCTCAAGTTCAAGACGATCAAGGGCATGCGCGTCATCTCCATCGAGGAGTCGGTCCGCGCGGGCATCCTCTTCAATGTGCCGGAGCCGAAGAGCCCGCATGGCGCCGACGTCACGCCCGACGGGCGCTTTGTCGTGGTCAGCGGCAAGCTCGACCCCCACGTTACCGCCTTCAGCTTCGCCAAGATCCAGAAAGCTATCGCCGACAAGAACTTCGAGGGCAAAGACCATTTCGGCATCCCGGTCCTCAAGTTCGACGCTGTCGTGGAGTCCCAAGTCGAGCTGGGCCTGGGACCGCTGCACACCGAGTATGACGACAAGGGCTACGCCTACACGAGCATGTTCCTCGATTCGGCCATCGTCAAGTGGACGATGGACAAACCGCCCCGAGGAGAGAAACCCTGGTCGGTGGTCGAATCCCTGCCCGTGCACTACAACACCGGCCATTTGACCGTGGCGGGCGGAGACACCTCAAAGCCGTATGGGCGGTACTTGGTCAGCCTCAACAAGTGGTCCCTCGACCGCGCCTTGCCGGTGGGCCCTCTGCACCCGCAGAACCTTCAGCTCATTGACATCAGCGGAGAGAAAATGAAGCTTCTCAGCGACACTCCGGTGGTGGGAGAGCCTCATTACTCCGTGATGGCACCAGCCAGCATCTTCAAGCCCTGGAACGCCTACCCTGAGATCGGGACCAACGCCCTGACGCTCAAGAAAAGCCCGACGGCGACCATGCCGGGCAAAGAACGCATCGTGCGCAACGGGAAGGACGTCCATGTCTTCATGACGGCCATACGCAGCCGCTTCATCCCCGACCGCATTGACGTTCAGCAAGGCGACAGGGTGCACCTGCACATCACGAGCATTGACAAAGCGGAGGATGCCGCGCACGGCTTTGCCCTGTCATCGCACAATATCAACCTCTCGCTTGACCCGGCCGCAACGGTTGATGTGGATTTTACGGCAGACCGTACCGGAGTCTATCCCTTTTACTGCAGCGAATTCTGCTCGGCGCTGCACATGGAGATGATGGGCTACCTGACGGTGAAAAAATAATCATGAACACAGCGGAGAGCGCCGAGAGCCGTCCTCCGAGAAGCCGCCTCGCAGAGGCTCTCGGGGCCGCGGCCGGCGCTCTTCTGCTCGCTTCGCTTTTCCTGCCTTACTGGCAGGCGAGGCTCTTAGCTCCGCAATACCGCAATGGCCTGACAGCCACGATGTACGCCTACAAGGTGACCGGCGACGTCGCTGAGATCGATGGGCTCAACCACTATGTCGGCGTCGCCAAGCTGGCTAAACTCGGCGTCTGGGAGCGGCGCTTGGCCATCCCCGCGGTCTTGTTCCTGGCGGCCCTCTCTTTCTTTGCCTTTCGTAAAACGGGCCGCTGGCCTCCCTGGATAAAGGTCTTGCCGGTCGCGGCCTATCCCCTCATCTTCATGGCAGATTTGAAGTTCTGGCTGCATTACGCCAGCACCAACCTGGACCCCACGGCGCCGTTAAAGCTTAGGCCCTTCATTATCCCTTTGATTGGGACAGGGAAAGTTGGCCAGTTCCGCAGCGAGGTGGGGCCGATGCCGGGCTTCTACCTTCTCATGGCGGCCGCGATCCTGCTGTTGATCGGGCTCTGGCTGACCCGGAGCCGGGAACCTGCGTGCACGGCTAAAGCCGCAAGCCGAAGCTGCGCCCTAACGATCTTAGTCGCCGGCATTCTTTCGATCTGCGCCCCCTGGGCGCAAGCGCAGTCTCTTCAGGAGCTCGTCGATGCCGCACAGCCGGGCGCCGTGTTGGAACTTGCGCCTGGCGTCTACGAAGGCCCCCTCATCATTGCTAAACCGCTGAGTCTTATGGGGGCGGGACGCGCTGTGATCGATAGTCGAGGCCGCGGCACGGTCGTGACCGTACGAGCCCCTGGCTCCAAGCTCGAGGGCCTGGCCCTGCGCGGCTCGGGCGACAGCCTCCTCTATGAGGACAGCGGCGTCCGAATCGAGGCCGCTTCGGTTGCCGTGCGCGGCTGCCGGATCGAGGATGTGCTGTTTGGAGCATTCATCTCGAACGCCCCGGGGACTATTATCGAGGGGAATGTGTTTATCGGCAAGCCCCTGGAGCTCGGCCGCCGGGGCGACCTGTTGCGCCTTTGGAACAGCGACAGAGCGGTGGTGCGCGACAACAAGCTCGAGCGCGGCCGCGACATGGTGCTCTGGTTCTCTACCGGATCGGTCGTTACCGGCAACACGGTCACCGGCGCGCGCTACGGCCTGCACTTCATGTACACCAACGGCGCCCTGATCAAGGGCAACGTCTTCCGGCACAATTCAGTAGGCGCCTACATCATGTACTCCCGAGGACTCTCCATCGAGGGCAACCGCTTCGAGGAGCATCGGGGGCCAAGCGGGACCGGGCTAGGGCTCAAGGAAAGCGGCCTCGTCCAAGCCTTCGGCAACGTCTTTTCCGGCAACCGCCAGGGCCTCTTTATTGATCAATCGCCCCTCGTCCCTGAAGACGGCAATGAATTCATCGGCAACGTATTCATGAATAACGACATCGGCGTGGCCCTGATGCCCGGCGTTCGGGGCAACACCCTCGTCGAGAACGCTTTTGAGGACAACATTCAGCAGGTCTCGGTGCGCGGAGGCGGGCAGCTTTCAGGCAACCAGTGGAGCCGCGGCGGTCGCGGGAATTACTGGAGCGATTATGCGGGCTACGGGAGGCCCGGCGCCGAGGTGGGGGCGGTCCCCTACCGCGCTGACCGTCTGGTGGAGCGTTTGGCCGATACCAGGCCCGAGACGAGGTTCTTTCTTTACACTCCCGCGGCCGGCGCCTTGGAAGCGGCGGCGCGCGCTTTCCCCGTGTTCAAGGCCAAAGCCCTCATGACCGATCCGCATCCCTTGCTCCGGCCCCGTCCCGCCGGCGGCTCCCAAGCTCCCGCCCCCGTTCCGGCGTTGGCAGCACTCTGGCTTCCGGCCGGCCTGCTGTCCTTGTCCGCCGTCTCAGTCGCCATGCTGGGCCGGCAGCGAGCCCCGCGCCCTTTCTCTAAACGCGGCGCGAACGGACGTCCGGAGCACGGCCGACCGATGATCTCGGCCAAGGACCTATCGAAGGCCTACGCTGGACGCTCCGTCTTCTCCGGACTCAGCTTGTGCATCATGCCCGGAGAGTGCGTCGTTCTATGGGGCTCCAACGGCGCCGGCAAGAGCACGCTTATGCGCTGTCTCCTAGGCATGGAGAGCTGCGAGGGCCGCCTGTTGCTCGCCGGCTGCGACATCAGCCGCGACTCGCGCCTGGCCCGCGAGCGGATTGGCTACGTTTCCCAAGAGTTCGCCGGTTACGACTGGACGGTGCGCCAAGCCATGGAGTTCATCTGCTCGGTGCGCAGCGTCGATCGTTCCGCGATTGCGGGCACGCTGGCCTCCTGCGGCCTGACCGGGGAAGACGATAAGACTGTTTTCGAGCTTTCCGGCGGAATGAAACAGAAGCTCGCTCTGGCCCAGGCGCTGGTGGCCAACCCCGACGTCTTACTGCTCGACGAGCCCTGCTCAAATCTCGACCTCAAGAGCCGCCGCGAACTGCTTGCCATCCTCAGGGAACTGAGGAGGACGCGCACGATGCTGGTCACCAGCCACCATCTCGATGAGGTGGAGGCGCTGGCCGACCGAGTCCTGTGGCTGGAGGAGAGCCGCAGCGCCGTCGAGTTGAGCCCGGCGCGGTTCCTCGCCCGAATAGAGGGCTGCGTCCAGGAGGAGCGCGCATGAGTCCCGGCCTGCTTGCCCTGACCGCCAAGGAGTTCGCCGATACGACGCGCAGCCGTTGGCTGGGGGGCTTCATCCTAGCCTTCTGCGCTCTCGGCCTGGGTCTATCGCTCGTAGGCAACTGGACCAGCAGCCTGGGAGGGGGCGGGTTTGGGCGAACCACAGCCGCCTTGATCAATCTCGTCTTGCTCATCGTGCCCCTAATGAGCTTGACCGCCGGCAGTCTTGCCCTTTCGAGTGAGCGGGAGCGGCGGACTTTGGAGTTCCTCCTTTCCCTACCGCTGCACCGCTCGGAGATCTTCTGGGCAAAGTATATGGGGTCGGGTGCGGCCCTGCTCGCCGCTCTCGGCGCGGCCTTCGGGACCCTGGGAGTCGTGCTGGTCCTGCGCGGCGGGCTGCGCGACCTTGCAGTCTACGCGGGATGCTTCTTCGCCACGGTCCTGTTGGCCGCCGTCTGTCTGGCCCTCGGCCTGCTCGCTTCCTCGCGCAGCCGCAGAGCGGCCCAAGCGGTCGGCTTGGCGCTTTTCGTCTGGCTCTGCCTCGTCTTTGCCGGCGACCTCGGCCTGCTCGGAACGGCCGTGGCCGTGCGGCTGCGGCCCGCAGTCCTGCTCGCCGCGGCTTGGCTCAATCCTCTGAGCCTCTACCGGCTGCTGGCTATCGACGCTCTTGCGGCGGACCTGGACGTCCTCGGCCCAGCCGGCCTCTGCGCGCGCGATAGCTTGGGCTCCTGGCTCAAGCCCGCCGCCCTGGCCGGTCTCCTTGCCTGGCTGCTTGGCGTCCTAGCCGCAGCTCGCAGCGCCTTTATCACGGCTCCGTTCGGGGGAAAGGCATGAGAACGACCGCGCTCGTCGCCCTGGCCCTCATCTTAGCAGCTTGCGCGCGCCCTGATCTGACAGGCCCTCCGCAAGTAGCCTTCGGCCGGCAGGAGTGCGCCCGCTGCGGCATGATCATCAGCGAGGAAAGATATGCGGCGGGTTATGTGAGCGAAACGGGGCAGTCGGTGGCTTATGACGATGTCGGTGAGTTGCTGGCCGTCTTGAGCAAGCAGCCGGGGCTCTCAGCCCGAGCCTGGGTTCGCGATTTCAACGGTCAAGGCTGGGTCCGAGCCAAGGAGGCCTCCTTTGTCGTCTCTCCGGGGCTGGCGACGCCGATGGGCTCAGGCATGGCCGCCTTCGCCGACTCCGCCAGGGCGGCCGAGTTCTCCCAAGCCCGTGCGGCCGGGCCAGTCCGAGCCTTTTCCCAGGTCATTGACAATCCCGACGGAGCTGGCGCGCACCTCTTGGATGAGAGGTAATCACATGGTCGACGTTTTCTTCACTCATTCCTCTGCCCCTATACCATGAAAGACCCCACGAAACATTTCGTACTGGCTGCCGTCGCCTACTTGGTCTTGGGCGGGGTTCTAGGCAACCTCATGATCCTGAGCCGGTTTGGCGGGGATTGGAAGGGGGGACTATTACCTCATTCCCACTCATACCCATGTGATGCTCTTGGGCTGGGTTTCCATGACCATATTCGGAGTGGCTTACCGCATGTTCCCCGCGGTGTTAGCAAGAAGGCTCTACTCGTTGCACTTGGCCTGGGCGCACTTTTGGATCGCCAATGTGGCCCTCTGGGGCATGGCAATATTTTTCTGGCTCAACCGCTTACAAGCTGATTGCATTGGCAGCAGCAATCTATGGTTTCCACGCATATGTCGACTCACGCGTGGAAAAAATCGCGAACACAAGAGAATTTATTGAAAGAGTCGCTTCCCGTGTCCGGCCGTCACTTATTTTTGATGCAAACGAAAGCGTCATGGTGGACGCCGGGGGCTTGCAGTATATTGACCGAGTTAATGTTAGGAAGCGCAAAAACGGATGGCTCCCGATTCAAATAATTGTAACTCCGAAGCATTACATGGCGCAGGCTCCCTTATTGACCTGCCTCGATCCTATCTGGTTCAAGATCAAGGAGCGTCGCGGGCAAGCAGTTTCTTGGGTATATGAGTTGGATGCTCGTGGTCACATGGGTGGCTTCGAGCCGATAAGATTTAGACTTGAAATTACTCCCCAGTAGCAGAATTACCAAACGCCCAGGGTCACTTTACGTATTACTTTACTTATGCTTTACGTATTTTGTATCCTGAATTATGCCCTACCAGCCGTCCTTTCAGACTACACCTCATCTCCTAAAGGTCCTTGAAGAGATCGCGGGCTTGAGTGCCCGCATTAAAGACGCGGCTGTTGGAGTAAGTTGGATTCCTTCCCTGCAAAAGGACGCTGCCGCCCGGCAGGCGCATGGTTCGACTGCTATTGAGGGAAATCCTCTTACCTTAGAGGAGGTCAAAGTTCTGGCCGAAGGGGGCTCCCTACCGGAAGCCAAACCCAGGTCTATCCAAGAAGTCCTCAATTATTTCGCGGCTCTGCGTTTCGTGACCAAGAGCGCAAAGGCCAAAGAAGTCGGCGTTCGGGACGTGCTCAAGCTCCACTCCATTATTGGCCAGAAAGGGGCCTTGGACAGGGGTCCCCTAGGATTATTTCGCCCTTTCGCGGTTCGCGTGGGGGATCACCTGCCGCCACCCGCCAAGGAAGTCCCAGGGCTTATGAAGGACCTTCTGGCCTGGATCAATGGATCGGGCCGGGCTTGGCCGGCCGTGGTGAGCTCGGCCATTCTGCACTATCAGTTCGAGTACATCCATCCTTTTGGAGATGGCAATGGCCGCGTGGGTCGGGCTTTGGCGGCCTGGGAACTATATCGCCGCCAATTCGACACCTACCACATCTTCGCCGTGGATGAAGTACTATTGGAAGATCGCAAGGGATATTACCGCGCCTTCCATCGTGCCCAAAGCGAAAAGCATGAGCTGACGGGTTGGGTAGAATATATTGCGGAGGCAGCTAACGAGGCACTGCGTCGCGCCTGGTCGCGTATCGAAGCGGTTAGCCTATCGACCAAGGGCGAGCAACTAATCCTATCCCCTAAACAGGAGAAGCTCCTGACACTTCTTCGGATGGGACCTAAGTCGATCAAAGAGATCCAGGATTCTCTAGGAGTGACAAAGCCTGGAGCCCACCACGTCCTGAAACCTCTTCTAGATGCAGAAATTATTCGCCGAGAAGGCGGGCATAAAACCGGCAAGTATCGAATCGTTTAGCCTTTCTTCTGCTGTTCAGTTACCCAACGTCTGAGGGCGATGGCCAGAAGCGCGACTATCCTCTTCCGCCGCTCCTGGGGCGTCAGATTAATCGGGTCATCATACCAGGAACGACGCGCTAACAATTCCGCAGGAGGATCAACCTCAAAAATTTCTCCTTTAGGCTGTTCTGGCTTTGACCCCTTGCCTTTCGGGGCGATGAACGGAAAGCTGAGCCACCTGACCTCTTTATCTGCCATCGGTACACCTCCAATGAGACTTCGCTGGGATAAGCCCAGAGGTCGTACCTTCCTTCGGGCGCAGGGTCAAGAGGTCACATTGCTTGCCTCCATAATTTCTGGTTCAAGGTCGGACATAAGATTTTGGAACTGTTGAAGTTGTCGCGCCGGATCTTCGATCTTGGCTATGGGGCGCAGCACCCGTTCCGTGATTGGACCCCTACCACGGCAGGGTGGCAGGGAAGCTATCTGGTATTGGATTACGGGAGATAGGTTGAGCAATCCCATGAGATGCGTCGCGCGGCTTGGGTGCATTTTGAGCCGCCGGGCTAGGGTCCGTTGCGTTACTCCTTTCTTTTCGATTTGCTTCTTCATCCATTGGGCCCTGCGGAGCAACCGTTGGATCATGGGAGGCTTCGGTCGGTAGCGCTCAGCGAGAATCGGTCAGTGACATGCATGAATTATCTGGAAGTGACGATTACGCGCCCGACGCAGGCGCTTCCCAGTTTGCGCGTCACATGCCCAGGTTCCGGCGGCTCGGCAGCCGTTCGCTCGGAAGGTCTGCAGCATCGGCTTGTTTCGGATGTCGGTGCCACCCAGATAGCGCAAACATCCAGCATGAGCCAATAATTCCAAGCCCTTGGCATGTAATATTTTTCCGTAGCTGCGCCCGCGGAAGGCGGGGGAGATGCCCAAAAAGAACAGAGTCCCCTCATTAGGTCTGCTGGGTCGGCGCTGGGCCAGCACCATGCCAGCGAGGTGGCGACCGACATAAGCCAGTTGCCAAAGACCACGATCCAGAGCTTTTCCGGCCAAATGTTCGAGTAGTCTTAATTCGCTATGTGGCGCCCGCGGATTGAAGTCCCCGGATAGAGTTCCAGACAGAATTGTGCGCATAGCCGCGATGAAGCGCTTGCGTCCCGTCTGTCGCATGGATAGATAACGGAAGGGATCACGATACGGTGAATGGTAGCCTTTGAGGCTGCGTCGGACTATGCGCTTAATGATGGTTCGGCTCATCTTTCGAACGTCATCGTTTGTAGGTTCTCTCAGAACGCCGTACTATTCGCAAGATTGTGATAACTTTTTGATGGTCATCAATGCCGTAGAGGATACGCCAGTTTCCAGCGCGAATTCGATGCAGAGGGCCATCGAGTTTCTTGACCCCATGGGGCCGTGGGTTGGATTCAAGGACAAGGATATGCGTTTTAATTCGGCCAAGATCAGGCTCACGGATACTGTCGAGGTCCCGGGCCGCACTGGGCGCGACATCGAGCCTATGCATTCTTCTTTGTGCGTTTGGTGAAGTACTCGCGGGCGGAGATAGCTTTCTCGGGTTGACTCAGATGCGTCTTCCAAGCCTTTTGGGCAGCATGAAGATCTTTTAGGTCATCCTCGTAAACTTCCTCGACCGCCTTTCTGAGCAGGTTGGCCATGGATTGACGTCGTTCGACGGCTAAATGCTTTAGACCGTTGTGGACCTCGTCAGACAGATATATGGTCGTTCGTATCATGATGGGATCACCTCACCGTTCCAGTTTAGCATCATAACATATATATGTCAATAGTTGAATATTGCATTGTCGAATATTGCATGGCAGCCCTTGGCCGCGAGAATCAACCCGAATTGGGCACTGTGCCAAACCACGACGGGAGATGCCGATTCTCGCTTACCTTAATGCGAGTAACGAGGAGGACAGCCACTTTGTACGCTGGGCAAACCTGGCGAAAACTGGTCAATCGGCCAGTCGAAGTCCTGGAAGGGTATAAGCCCCAATCGCACCCGCGATTGGGGCTTGGCACAGCGTTCAGGGCCGCTTATGGGGAACGCCCAGCCGGGACGCGATACTCAATAAGTCTCAAAGAAATGTTTCGAAATGTATGCTGCGGCGTGGCAGGCCCGCATCCGCCGACACTCTCCACGACACTCTTAGCGCCGTGCCGGCTAGTTTTGACCTCCTGACAAGTCCTGTTTATCCTGTCCACGGTATTGTAGAGGTTAGCGGAGCGGATCATTCCATTGATGGGGTCAAGGTAGATGTGTGAATCGAAGTACTCCAGCCCGTAGGAGGCGCCATATTCTGGAGAGTTTCCCATCTTAGCTTGGTCTATTCCGATCTGCACCCAATTATTGGGACGTCCTCCCACCCGAGACGCCATCCAGCTCTCTGGCAGGCTAACGCAAGTATCCTTTTCGGGAGCAATATGCTCCACTCGGAGAACCGGTCGCTCGGGCAATTCCGTTTGGAACGTGATTTGAAAATCGATGCAGTCCTCGCCCAACAAGGTCCTGAAGCCATCCGCCCAAGAAGAAGACTTGCTGTATGGAAAGATGAGGGGCTTGCCGGCAGCTAGCGCATTCAGCCGCGCTCCGAACAGTCGCGGATTGGCATCCACGTAGAACGTCATCAAGTCGAAGTAAGGGCCGGCCAACTGCCCCATGAGTTGCGGCGGGATATCTTTGAAGTTGTTCGTCGCGGTGTTGAATCCCTGATCCAAGGATACCCATTGCCGGAAATCCTTGAGAGCTGCCAGGTCGATCGCATTTTCCCCAACGGCAAGCCTTTCCCATTCGACCTCTTCGTAAAACACACCGCCTTTTACTTTTACCTCATGCCGGGAAACCGCCTCGTAGACCTTGCCGTCATTGAGCCCCCGCATTTCATAACGAAGGATAGTCCCCGCCTTGTAGTTTCTAAATGGGAACGCCGCCCAACTGCTAATGGGAACTACGAGCAGACAGGAAAAAGCGAGTGGCAATCGGCCCAGCACCATCGATCCGTTCCTTGTCCTGCCCATGCGTCAGGAACCGTGACGGAAGCCGATGATCTTTCGCCCGCTTTCCGAAGGATTCATCAGTCCGCGGATGGCCTCGAAGATTGCCTCGATCTGATGGTCGTGGGATTTAATACTCCGCTCCAGGCTCTCGATCTTCCTGGCAAGCTCCTTGTGTGTAGAGATCAGTTGGCGCAGCCGCGTGAACGTCCTCATGACCTGAATGTTGACCAGGATCGCTCGTTTGCTCCTTAGGACGCTTGAGAGCATGGCTACTCCATTCTCGGTGAACGCGTTGGGGAGGGCTGGGGAGAACTTGAGGGGCCGGAGGTTATCACAGATTGTGATAAGCTCGTCCCGCTCGGCCTTGGTCAGGCGGAACATGAAATCTTCGGGAAAACGCTCCCTATTCCGCTTGACGGCCTGGTTGAGGGCCATCGTAGTGACCCCATACAGCTCGGCCAAGTGGCGGTCGATCATGACTCTATGGCCGCGGATCAGGAATATCCGCTGCTCAATCGTTTCGGCCGGGATGAGATTTGGCATCGCTGAAGAGGATTTTATCATAACGCGTGAAGCTGGTCTTGGACTTCTTGCGAGAACCGCCGAGAACCGACTGATGTCGTTGAAAGGCGTTTAAATCAAGAATTTCCTACCGACCGTGGGCTGCGAGAACTATCTTGAAATCAGCGTTGTGCCAAAGAACAAAAGACTTTTTTAGTTCGCTTGTGTTTGCCCAGCGTAGGTAGAGAGCAGCCTGATCGGACTCAAGCCTGCGCAGAGCGGTCAACCGCTTGGCGCGTCCAGCGGAGATTAGCTAAGATGGGGCAAATGACTCAAAGGAGACCGCTATGACCAATGCGCAAAGTGCTTCGGTAAAACCAAAGTCCGCTATGGAGGAAATCAGGGAGCAGCAGCGGCAGAGCTGGAATAAGTTCGCACCAGGTTGGAAGAAGTGGGATGCCTTTGCCATGGAGTTTTTGCGCCCAGCGGGGGAGGCACTTTTAAAGGAGGCGGGCTTGAAGCCCGGCATGCGCGTTTTGGATGCCGCCTGCGGCACAGGCGAGCCGGGTTTGACGGCGGCTAAAATCGTGGGGACCACGGGGCACGTCATCGGCACGGATCTCTCCGAAGAAATGATCCGCGTCGCGCAGGAAAAGGCGCGCTGTCTGGGGACGGCCAACTATGAGGCAACGGCCGCGGACGCCGGCGCCTTGCCTTTTGAGTCCGGGAGCTTCGACGCCGTTCTTTGCCGCATGGGGGTCATGTTCTTTCCCGATCCGCAAAAGGCCGCCGGCGAATTTTTTCGCGTTCTGAAATCCGGGGGCCGTCTGGCTTTATGCGCGTGGGCGGAGCCTCAGAAAAACCCGTGGGCGACGACTATCGCCGATATCGTCAACAGGGAACTGGCCGTGCCGCCGCCTCCGCCGGATATGCCTGGGCTTTTCCGCCAGGCCAAGCCTGGGACTCTGAAGTCCATTCTCAAAGCGGCCGGTTTTAAGCAGGCGCGCGAGGTGGAAGTCGCGGGAGAGCGGGATTACGACGGCCCGCTTCAATATTGGGAGCTGATGACCGAAGTGGCCGCCCCCATCGCCGGCGCCCTGGGCAAGACCGACGAGGCTTCGCGCAAGAAGATCCAGGACCAAGTCCTCAAGGCCGCCGAGAAATTCACGCGCGGCGGAAAGATCGTGTTCCCGTGGAGCGCATGGGTGGCCGGGGCGATTAAACCCTAGCAGCTCCCCGCTGGAACCAGCCTGCTATATTTGTAGGATATCCTGATCTTGGCACACTGGGCCCTTTTATTCTTTTTCACCTCGCCGGGCTGGGCCGCGCCGTCCTTCGTCCCGGAAGGCGGGCTGCGGCTGTCCTCCGCCGCCATCCAGGCGGCCACCGGCTCTTATCCGTCGCTGCGCGTCTACTATATACGCAACAACAGCCAGGTGTTTTCCGCGATCACCAGCGATGGATCGGACTTTGTTCAAGACGCGGGCGTGCGGCTGTCGAGCCAAACCGCTCCCGCGCTCGACATCGCGGTCAGCTCCATCACGGGCCTTTCGATACTCCCTTTAAACGCCGGCGGCTTCCGGATGCTTTATTCGGTGATCGGCTCCACCGGGGCCTTCCGAATCTACAGCGCCACTTCCGCCGACGGCTTGGCCTGGGCCAACGCCACGGGCACCGCGGTCAACGTGGACAACGGCCAAACCTTCGCCCAGTTTCCGAGCCTTACCGAGCTCAGCAGCGGAGATTGGCGGCTGTATTATATTCAGAATTCCACCTTTGGAGACCAGGCGGCCAACCACCAGGTATTCAGCGCCCTCTCCGCTAATGAAGGCCTTAATTTCAGCACGGGATCGGCGGTGGTCGCGGCTCAAGCCGGGCAGGCGGCGGCCACCCTCCTCACAAACAACAAAGTCAGGGTCCTTTATACGGCACCCCTTAGCGGGGATACGACCAACACCACGGTGTTGAGCGCCTTGTCCACTAATATCAACGGCAGCGTTTTTACCCTGGAAAGCGGCACCCGATACTCTACGCCGCCGGCCTTGGGAGCGCTGTCCCTGCCTTGCGTGACCCGCTCCACCGACAGTTTCCGCTGGCGGCTGTACTACGGTGTTTCCCCCTCCTCCGATGTATTCAGCGCGGTGACCGATGCGCCTGACCCGCAGAACCTGGCGCCCAGCGCGGCGTTTACCAACGGCGGGGTCATTGCCTTTACGATCCTTGGGGAAATTTTCTCGGCCGGGCCCGGCGCTTTGCTTCGGCAGGCGGGTCAATCGGACATCACCGGCACGAGTGTGTCCCGCAGCGATGATCAGACCATTACCGTCAATTTCGATGTGCGGGGGAAATTCCCAGGCTTTTGGGATCTGGTCGTGACCAATGCCAGCGGAACCTCGGGAACTTTGCGCAATGCCCTTTTCCTCGATTATCAAGCAGGCGATTTAACGCTGCTCGACAACCTCATCAGGCCCCGGGAAGGGACCCGCACCAAGGCCAACGTAAGTATTTCCATCGCGGGAAGAGTCACCCTTGAGGTTTTTACCATCACCGGCGAGCCGATCGGCACCTTGCTGGACAGCGAACTGCCCGCGGGCGCCTACAGCGTCTTCTGGGATGGAAAAACCGCATCGGGATATGCGGCGGCCAGCGGCCTGTACGTACTGAGGGCCAAGGGGCCCAAGCTCGACGCCACGCGTAAAATCGTCGTCATCAAATGAAAAGAGCGTATTTTTTATCAATGTTTCTGTGCCTTCTGGCGCACTCTCAAAAGGCGCGCGCCGAGATAGCGCAGATCGGAGCCGCGACCCTGCGCCGGCCGCTTGGCGCCCGGGCCTCGGCCATGGGACAGGCTTTCGCGGGAGCCGACGGCGGCATCGATTCTCTGGGATACAATCCGGCCGGTTTGACCTCGGCCGCCAATCCGGTAATCCAAACCGCTTATACTCATGGAATCATAGATGACCATTTCAGCTACGGGGCCTATGCCCACCCCTTTGCCGCTTTCACGCTCGCGGCGGGACTCCTTTATTACGACGCCGGAACGATCAGCCTTAACCTTTCCAATGGCGCCAACGGAAACGTGAAGGCTCAACAGGATTTCGCCGCATTGGCGGCAATAGGCTTTAAGCTGATCCCCGGACTTTCCGCCGGAATCCTCGCCAAATTCTACCGCCTCAATCTGGCCCAAACGGCAACGGCCCGCGGTTATGCCATGGACGGCGGCCTCCTGTGGAAATTGGCTAAAACCGGCATCGGCCTCGGCGCAGCCATCCAAAACCTGGGCCCCGACGTTAAATTCGAGCAAAACGGCGATCCCCTGCCTTTGACCTTGCGTTTCGGGGCCTCTTACCGGTTCCTAGGACCCGACGACGCCATCCTTTCAGGAAGCCCAAACTTTCTGCTGAACCTTGACGGCGTCAAGGTTCGGGATTCAGAGACTACGGCGGGCGCCGGCGTCGAGCTTTCATTGCCTTACAGCGACTACGGCAGCGCCGCCCTGCGCCTGGGCTCGGCTTTCAACAGCCCAAGCGATTCGGCCACTATCGGTTTCGGCATAAAAGAAAGCCGATTTATCTTCGATTACGCTGTTGGGGTGAAGAGAGCCGTCAACAATATGCACCATTTCTCGCTGGGATTTAAATTCTGAGGTTTTACTTCAAGGCGCCAGTCCTTCTACGCTAGCGATATCCCTGCGCCTGCAAGCCGAAAAGCTGGGCGTAGGTTCCGCCGCGAGCGAGCAGCTCCTGATGCGAGCCCAACTCTTCGAGACGCCCCCCCTTAAGCACGGCGATGAGGTCGGCCATGCGCACGGTGCTGAAGCGGTGAGAAACCAGGATGGCGATCTTCCCCTGGGTCAGGTCCCGGAAGCGCTGGAAAATATCGAATTCCGCCTGAGCGTCGAGGGAGGCCGTGGGTTCGTCCAGAACAAGCACCTCTCCCCCGCTCATGAAGGCGCGTCCCAAGGCCACCTTCTGCCACTGGCCGCCCGAGAGCTCATGACCCGAGTCAAACCAGCGGCCCAGCACGCTCTCGTATTTTTTAGGAAGGCCCTCCACGATTTGCTCGGCGCCGGCCTTGCGCACGGCGGCCATAATCCTGGCCATATCGTCTAAATGCTCCACGGCGCCGAAGCCGACGTTCTCGCGGAAAGTCAGATGGTAACGCACGAAATCCTGGAAGATCGCGCCGATCCGACGGTGGATTTCCTCGGGAGGCAGATATTTGATGTTCACGCCGCGCAGGTAAATATCCCCCCGAACCGGCTCGTAAAGGCGGGTCAAAAGCTTGACCAAGGTCGTCTTGCCCGAGCCGTTGGGGCCGACCAAAGCCAGCTTTTCCGCGGGGCCGATTTCAAGGGAAAAATCCTGCAGGGCCCATTCTTCGTTGCCCGGGTAGCGGAACCAAACGTTCTTGAATTCAATGCCGCGGCGCGGGTCATCGGCCGGCCTTTTCGCGGCGTCCCACACCTCGATGTTCGAAGTCAGCCCGAAAAATCCGAAAAGATTGTCCAAGAACAGCCCGTTTTCGTACAGGGTGTTGATATTGTCCAGCATGCCTTGAAAGGTTCCCTGGCTTTGGCTGAACATGGTTATATAAAACGTCATCTGGCCCAAGCTGATGCGGCCGGAAATCGTAAGCCAAATGCACCAGCCGTAGGAAACGTAGTACGAAAGAGTCGAGAGCAGCCCCCAGGCCAGCGCTTTAAACGAGCGGCTTTTAGCCAACTCCGCGTCCTCGCTGAAAATCTTCCAAAACATGCCGGTATAGCGAGACAACAGCGGCCGGCCCAGGCCGAAGAGCTTGATCTCCTTGACCGAATCATCCTGGGTCAGAAGCTGCTCAAGATAGGTCATCGCGCGGGTCTCTGGCGCGCGCCAGGTCTCAAGCCGGAAGCTCAGGCTGCTGTAGCGGCATTGCACCAAAAAGGCTGGAATGCCGGCGGCAAAGAGCAAAAGCGCCAAGGAGGGGCTAAAAGCGATCAGCACCGCTAAAAAAGAAAACAAGCTCAGCAGATTTTGCGCGAGCAGAAACCCGGCGTTCACGATGCCTTGGGCGCGCCACTCGGATTGCCTGCGGGCGTTCTGCATTTTGTCGTAGAACTCCGGGTCCTCGAACCAGCGGGCTTCGAGGGAAATGGCCTTGGATATGATGCGCGTATTGATCAAATGGCCCAGCTTCAAGCTGCTGAATTTGTCCATAAGCTGACGCATTTGGCCGTTGATGGCTCCCACGAAGATCAAGCCGAATTCAATGGTTAAGTAGGGAAGAACCGCGCGAAAACCTTGCTGGACCTCCGCGTTGAGGCGGATCTGCTCCAAAACGCCGTCAATAATCAGCTTGGTCACCCAGGCCTGGGAGACGGGAAGCATGGAGCTGATAAGAACGATGGCGCCCGTGCCCACGGCGCTGAAGCGGTCGGCCTCCCATAGAAGCTTAAAGGCCCTAGGCACGTTTTGAAGCGCCCCGTAGAATTCGCGCAGGCGGGTGCGCCAATCCTTAGCGGTTTGAGTATCGACGGAGGAAATCACGCCCTATTATCCCAAATTTGAGGCCATTGCCGGGAGCCCGAACTTCGCTTTTTCTTCGAAAACACGCAATAAATTCTTCGCAGCGGAGGGCTATGCTCTTATTGAGGACTATGCCACTGGCGCTTACAGCCCGTTTCAAATTCGATCCTGATAAGATTCTCAGGCAGCCGTGGGCCCATGATCTAGCCCATTTGATCGTGGCCGCCAGGATGCGCCTGCAAAGCCGCCAGGACTGCCCTTCTCAGCCGCCCCAAAAAGACCCGCCTGCATAAAGGCAAGCCTTCTTTTTTATATATACTGCCCCGATGGATTTAACCGACATCGCCGCGCAATTCGCCTTCCCCGGCCGACTGGTCGCCATCCATCCCTTCGGCTCGGGCAATGTCAACGACACCTATATGGCCGTGTTTCGCACTCCTTTCTCCGAGGAACGCGGCATTATCCAGCGCGTCAACCGGCACGTTTTCAAAGAACCCGCCTGGATCATTGAAAACATGAAAATCGTGACGGAACATGTGCACAAGCGCCTGGAAGCCGAGGCCGCCTCGGCCGATCGCATCTGGCAGCTGCCGCGCCTGGTGCCGGCCAAGAACGGGAAAAACTGCCATGTCACGGACCAGGATCAATGGTGGCGCGCCATGACCATGATTGCCTCC
>Ga0155452_1037_pt2 | contig 15798 bp, 16 predicted proteins | sample RifCSPhighO2_02_FD_111900 | JGI IMG/M metagenome (GOLD analysis project Ga0155452, IMG submission 111900) | Elusimicrobia bacterium RIFCSPHIGHO2_02_FULL_57_9
AGCGGGAAATGGCCGAGGCCGAGCTGCAGGGCCTGCGCGTGACGACTTCCGCCGAGGTCAAAAGCGCCTGGGTGAGGACCCGGACCTCGCGGCGGCTGGCGGACATTTACCGCACCAGCGTCCTGCCCCAGGCGGAGGCGGCGCTTAAGGTCGCCGAAGCCGGCTACCAGGCCGAGAAGACGAGTTTCCTCGATCTCTTGGACGCCCAAAGGTCGCTGCTCAATTTCAGGCTGGAGTATTACCAGTTCCTTGCCGATTATCAACAGCGCTTAGCCGAGCTCGAGCGCATCGTGGGAAGGGGGTTATGACGCCATGAAACGAAAATTCTTGATCCTGGGAGCCGCAGCCGTCCTGCTTGCCGCTTCGGGCTTGGCGCTGCGCCGCTTCGGCCGCTTTCCCAACGGCGACACGGGGCAGTCCGCCGCGCCGGTTAAGTACTACTGTGCGATGCATCCGAGCTACACCTCGGATAAACCAGGAGACTGCCCCATCTGCAACATGAAGCTCATCTTGATGGAAGAAGCCGCTGCCGCCCAAGCGGTTGGAGCGCAGACCACGCTCTCCGGCAAGCGGGTCTGTCTTCTCCATAAATGCAAGATGGCCAATTGCCTGATGGAGCTGCCTCTCAAACTCGGCCAAAAGATTTCCTGCCCGATCTGCGGGACCCATGTGGCCGAGGCCGCGCCAGCGCCGCAAGGAGCACCTCTGTATTATCGGCATCCCATGCGCCCGGAGGTGAGCTCCCCTGCACCCAAGAAAGACGAGATGGGCATGGATTATGTCCCGGTCTATGCGGAAGAGAAAGCCGAGCTGCCGGTGCCGGGGCAGGCCGGCACGATCATCTCGGCCGAGCGCCGCCAGATGATCGGGATGAAGTCCGAGGCGGTTACGCGCCGCGACCTGGCCGTCACCGTGCGCGCCAGCGGCAGGGTCGCCTACGACCCCGACCTCTACAACGCCATCGCCGAGTACCGCGAGGCCGCAAAAGCCCGGGACAAAATCAAGGACAGTCCGTGGCCCGACGTTCATGAGCGCGCTTCGGCCCTGGTCAGATCCTCCATGCTGAGGCTTAGGCAGATGGGCCTCTCCGAGGCGCAGATCGAGCAGATCGCCACGGCGGCAGAGCCCACCAACCTCCTTCTCGGCGGCGCGGGCCAGACGGTTTGGGTCTATGCCCAGATCTACGAGTACGAGATCGGCTTGGTCAAGCCGGGCCAGAATGTCGAGATGAACTCTCCGGCTTATCCCGGGCGCAAATTCCGGGGGGTGGTCAAGGCGGTCGACCCCATCCTATCAGCCGAGACGCGCTCGCTTAAAGTCCGCATCGAGGTTCCCAACCCGGAAGGGATGTTGAAGCTTGAGATGTACGTCAACGCCGTCATCCGCGTGGATATGGGTAATAGGCTGGCCATTGCCGAAGAGGCCGTATTAGAAACCGGAGAGCGCAGCGTGGCCTTCGTGGATCTCGGGGAAGGCCGCATCGAGCCCCGCGAGGTGTCGGTGGGCCGGGAGGCGGACGGTTACTATGAGCTGCTCTCCGGCGTTAGAGAGGGCGAGAGGGTGGTGACCTCGGCGCAATTCCTCATCGATTCGGAGTCCAAGCTCAAGGCCGCGATGTCCAAGGCCGGCGCAAAGCCCAAGCCCCGGGAGCGTAAGCGCTGAGACCCGCCATGGTGGAAAAACTCATCGCCTGGTCCGCTCGAAACAAATTTATCGTCCTCATCCTGGTCGCCGCAGCCCTGGCGGGAGCGGTCTACAGCATGAAAAACGCGCGCTTGGACGCCATCCCGGACCTTTCGGACACCCAGGTCATCCTCTACACGCGTTGGGACCGCTCGCCGGATATCATCGAGGATCAGGTGACCTACCCCATCGTTACCGCGATGCTGGGAGCTCCTCGGGTCAAGGCCATCCGCGGCTTTTCGGACTTCGGCTTTTCTTATGTCTACGTCATCTTTCAAGACGGGACCGACATCTACTGGGCGCGCACGCGGACTTTGGAGTATCTAAGCAAGATACTGCCGCAGCTTCCCGAAGGGGTCAAGACCGAGCTCGGCCCGGACGCGACGGGGGTCGGCTGGGTCTACCAATACGCGCTCAGGGATGTCAGCGGCCGCCATAGCCTGGCCGATCTGCGCGGCTTGCAGGACTGGTATTTGCGCTACTACCTCCAGTCCGTCCCCGGCGTGGCCGAGGTGGCCTCCATCGGCGGCTTTCAGAAACAGTACCAGGTCAACCTAGATCCCAACGCTCTGGTCGCCTACAACATCCCGCTCATGAAGGTGCTCGACGCCGTCCGGGACGGCAACAACGACGTGGGCGGCCGCTTGGTCGAGTTCTCCGGCAAGGAGTACATGGTGCGCGGCCGGGGCTACGCCAAGTCGGTCTCCGACATCGAGAACATCGTGGTGGGCCGCGACATCAAGGGCACGCCCATCCTGGTCAGGGCTCTCGGCAAGGTATCCGTGGGCCCCAACATCCGCCGCGGGATAGCCGAGCTTGACGGCGAGGGCGACGCCGTGGGCGGCATCGTGGTGATGCGCTACGGTGAAAACGCCCTCAACGTCATCGAGCGGGTGAAAAAGAAGCTTGAGGAGATCAAACCCTCGCTCCCCGAAGGGGTCGAAGTCGTCGCCGCCTACGACCGTTCCGAGCTGATTAAACGCTCCATCCATACGCTCAAGGAGGAATTGGTCCTTGAGCTCATTATCGTGAGCCTCGTGATCCTGATTTTCCTCTGGCACATTCCGACCGCCATCATCCCCATCGTCACGATTCCGGTGGCGGTGATCCTCGTTTTCATCCCCATGTACTTGATGGGGATGGCCTCCAACATCATGTCCATTTCGGGCATCGCCATCTCCATCGGCATACTGGTGGATGGGGCCATCGTGGAGGTGGAGAACGCCTACAAGAAGCTCGAGAGGTGGAACGAGGCAGGCCGCAAGGGCGACTTCCACGAGGTGCGTCTCAAGGCCCTTCAGGAGGTCGGCCCGGCCGTGTTCTTCTCCCTGCTCGTGATCGCGGCCGCCTTCATGCCGATATTTACCTTGATGGACCAAGAGGGCCGGCTCTTCAAACCCCTGGCCTACACCAAGAATCTGGCCATGGCTATCGCCGCGGTGCTGGCCGTGACCTTCGACCCGGCCGTGCGCATGCTGTTTTCCCGCATGGACTACGTCCATTTCAAGCCGCGCTGGCTTTCTTGGCTTGTGAATACGGTCACGGTCGGCAGGTATTATCCCGAGGAGAAGCATCCGGTCAGCCGGGCGCTTTTTAAGTTCTATGAGCCCGCCTGCCGCTTCGTGCTCAGGCATCCCTATAAGACCATCGGTGCGGCCGCGCTGCTGGTGCTTTCGACCGTTCCCGTTTACATGAGGCTCGGCTCGGAGTTCATGCCTCCCTTAAATGAGGGGACCATCCTTTATATGCCGACGACCCTGCCCGGCCTTTCGGTCACCGAGGCCCAGAGCCTGCTTCAGACCCAGGATCAAATTCTCAAGAGCTTTCCCGAGGTCGAGAGGGTATTCGGCAAGGCGGGACGCGCCGAGACCTCCACCGACCCGGCCCCTTTCTCGATGATGGAGACGACGGTGGTATTAAAACCTCGGGACCAATGGCGCAAGAAGCAGAGGTGGTATTCTTACTGGATGCCTGAACTCCTGCAGAAGCCCTTGCGCCATCTTTGGAACGACCGGCTCGGCTGGGAGGAGCTGGTCGCGCAGATGGACTCCAAGATGCGGTTTCCGGGCGTGACTAACGCCTGGACCATGCCGATCAAGGCCCGCATCGACATGCTGAGCACGGGAGTGCGCACGCCCATCGGCATCAAGGTCTTCGGCGCGGACCTTAAGCAGATCGAGCGCATCGGCACTGAGCTTGAGGGCGTTCTCTCGGAAATCGAGGGCACGCGCAGCGTGTATGCCGAGCGCGCGGCCGGAGGCTATTTCCTGGATTTTGATTTAAAGCGCGAGGAGCTGGCGCGCTACGGCCTGAGCATCAAAGAGGCGGAGATGGTCATCATGTCGGCCATCGGCGGCGAGTCCGTCACCACGACGCTGGAGGGCCGCGAGCGCTACTCGGTCAACGTGCGCTACGCCCGAGAGCTGCGCGACACCCTCCCCAAGTTGCGCCGGGTGCTCGTGCCCACCATGGGTGGAGCCCAGGTGCCCTTAGCGCAGCTTGCGGACATCGAGCTTCGTCTCGGACCCGCCATGATCCGCAACGAGAACGGGCTATTGGCCGGCTACGTCTACGTGGACGTGGCCGGCCGCGACATCGGCGGCTACGTGGAAGAGGCAAAAAAGAAGGTGCTCCAATCCCTCCAGCTTCCAGCCGGCTATTCCATCCAGTGGAGCGGCCAGTACGAAAACATGGCGCGGGTGAGAGAACGTCTCAAGGTCGTGCTGCCGCTGACCCTATTCATCATCCTGTCGCTGCTCTACATGAACACGAAGTCGTGGGTGAAAACCGGCATCGTGATGCTGGCCGTGCCTTTTTCGCTTATCGGGGCGGTCTGGCTGTTATACGCCCTGGGCTACAACATCTCCATCGCGGTCTGGGTGGGAATGATCGCGCTGATGGGCCTCGATGCCGAGACCGGGGTGTTCATGCTTCTCTACCTCGACTTGGCCTATGACGACATGGTCCGCCAGGGCCGCATGCGCACGGCGGCGGACCTCGAGCAAGCCGTTATCCACGGCGCGGTCAAAAGGGTGCGGCCCAAGATGATGACGGTGGCCTGCGCTTTCATGGGCTTGCTTCCCATCATGTGGTCCTTGGGTACGGGCGCCGACCTTATGAAGCGCATCGCGGCACCGATGATCGGAGGGCTTTTCACGAGCTTCATCATGGAGCTCCTGGTCTACCCGCCGATCTTTTTCCTATGGAAATGGCATTACGAGATGAGGAAGGGAATGGTGGACGTTAATCGAGGAGGGACATAATGGTGAGATCGTTTGCCGTATCGATGTTCTTGTTGAGCGCGCCGGCGCTGGGCGCCGTGTGGGCTCAGCAAGGCCACAAACACGAAGAAAAGACGCAAGCCGCAGCCCAGCCCGCGGGAGAGGCGGTGACCATAGCAGGAGAGGTCCTGGACCTCTACTGCTACCTGGGGCATGGGGCCACGGGCCGGGAGCACAAGAAGTGCGCCAAGCAATGTCTTCTGGAAAAGCATGTCTCGGCGGGGCTTCTGAGCGCCGACGGCGCCGTCTACCTCCTGGTCTCGGACCACAAGCATGAGAAGGCCTTCGCTGCGGTGGGGCGGCTGGCCGCCGAGCAAGTGAAGGTGACCGGCGTCAAGGCGGTCAAGGGCGGGCTGCAGGCCATCCTGGTTCACAAGATCGAGAAAGCCTAAGAATGCGCTTGCCCGAGCTGTATCTGCTCCATCCCGCGGCGGTCCACTTTCCCATCGCGCTGCTGACGACGGGGTGGGGCGCCTGCGTTCTTGGGCGGCGGGCAGAGTGGCTGTCCAACGCGGCCTCATGGCTGTTGTGGCTTGGAACCATGACGGCCTGGGCCGCGTTGGGCTTGGGGCTGCTGGCCGAGAGCACCGCGCCGCACGTGCCGCCGGCCTGGCAGACGCTCAATCTCCATGAGACGCTGGCTTATTGGACTGTCGGCTCCTTCACCGTCCTGTCTTTATGGAGATGGCGCTGGGGACGGCGGAAAGAGGGGCTGTTTCTGGCTCTCTGGCTCGGCGCTTGCGCGGTTCTTCTGGCCACGGCCATCCAAGGGGGCGAGCTGGTGTTCACCCATGGCGTGGGAGTAGGGCGGTCTTTCTAGTTCTGCGCTATCTCCGCAGTAAGCCGATTCCACAGGGAGCGAAAATTCTCGGGGCCGAGAGCCGACAAATGGTGACGGAATGCGACTTGGCCGGAACTGGAAACGACGAATAAATTGTGGAATGGGCAGGCGTTGGGCGGATGCGCCAAGCCCAGCTTAAGCCCCACGACGTCCTCGGGGTCCAAGAGAATCGGGAAGAAACATTCGGGCGCGACCTGCCGCGGCAGAGGATCGTCTTTGTCCAAGATGCTGACGGCCAGGATGCGGACGTTTTCCCCGGCCTTCTGGAGAAGCTCGTTTAAGAGCGGGATTCGAGCCCGGCAGTCCTGGCAGAAATTGGTGAACCACAGCACCGTATAGCGGGCGCTGGAAAGATCGGAGAGCCGATGCGCCTTGCCTTCGAGATCGCGCAGGGAAAAATCAGGGAACGTTTCTCCCAGTTGCAGTCCTTGCGCCCTGCGCGATCTCAGCTTCCAGCCCAGTCTCCAGAAGGTCATGTAAATCTTCCGCCATATCTTCACGGCCGTTTTTCACGCAACAATCTTGCCACGGGGTGTGCGTGGAAATTATAAAATAACGCTCAGGGAGAAACGATGCAAGCGCGAAAAGACTTCGACCCCGGCGCCCCGGCCTCGGGCGCGGAGGGCATATTCGGCCTGCCGTTCGACGAGGATGAGGCGAGGCTGGTCTATCTTCCGGTGCCTTGGGAAGCGACGACCTCTTACGGGGGCGGCGCGTCCAAAGGCCCGGCCGCCATCCTAAAGGCCAGCGCCCAGATCGACCTCTACGATTGCGACGTGGAAAAGCCTTACGCCGCGGGCCTTTACCTGCGCCCGCAGTCGCCCGAGGTCCGTCAATGGGACAAACAGGCGAAAGCCGCGGCCCAGAAAGTGATCGCGGCCTTAAGCTCGGGCAGGAGGCCCTCTTCTCAGGCGCTTGAGACGGCGAACGCGTTGGGCGCCAAGCTCAACGCATGGGTTTATAGGCAGACCAAGGAGATCATCGGCTCCGGCAAAATTCCGGCCCTCATCGGAGGCGATCACTCTACGCCCTACGGCGCCATCTCGGCTGCGCTCGAGCAATGGCCTGATCTCGGCATCCTGCATTTCGACGCGCACCATGACACCCGCGAGGCCTATGAGGGGTTTACCTGGTCGCACGCCTCGATTTTTCATAACGTGATGAGCCGCCTGCCGGCGCCCAAGCTGGTTTCCGTCGGCATCCGCGATTTTTCGGAGAGCGAGCGCGCGTTTTGCCGTGGCTTGGGCGAGCGCTGCTCCGTCATTTACGACAACGAGCTGGCGCGCCGGCGCTTCGCGGGGCGGCCCTTCGACCAGACTGCCGCCGAGATCGCGGACAAGCTTCCCGAAAAAGTCTGGATATCCTTCGATATCGACGGCTTGGACCCGCGCTTTTGCCCGGGGACGGGTACGCCTGTTCCGGGTGGCCTGGATTTTGCCGAGGCCAATCACATCTTCAGGGCGCTCGTCTTCTCTCAGCGCCGCATCGTAGGGTTCGATCTCAACGAGGTGTCTGCGCAAAAAGAAAGCGAATGGGACGCCAATGTCGGCGCCCGCCTTCTCTACAAGATGACCGGTTGGACGCTTGCCAGCCAGGGCCTGGCCGCTGCAGCCCTCATATAATACTTTTCGTTATCTTGTTTTGGACCGTGCGGGGATAACGCTGGCGCCATAAATCCAGCTTTTTACGGTCCAACTCTTCTAAAGAAAGCTCATCGAGAGCGGGCATTTCGCCTGAAACCTGGGAATTCCAGTACATCCAGTCCAGGAGCGCTTTTTCGGGCTCCGCCCAAAGCACCCCTTTTTCCTCGCGGAAGCCCCAAAAAAGCTTGTGAGCAAGATGCCGGAAGACGATCTCTCCCGACAAGGTCTTTAAGCGTCGCGGTTTGCGGGGAGTTGCGCAGGTTAATACCAGCGGGGATTGGGAGAGAATTCCGTGCCGGGCCAAGACGCTTTCAAATGAGATATAGCACGGCTTTCCCACTTGCATGGCGATCTCCTCCAAAACAGCGGGAAAAATCGAACTGGAATAGAGGCTTGGGCCGACCCGAGAAATCATTCCGCGGCGCTCAAGTCTTTTGAGGGCTTTTCGCGCCGCCGGTTCGGAAAGCCCGGAAACCCGGCACAGACTGCTGAGGGGGAGAAGATGTCCTCCTTGGGTGTGCGCTTTTTTAAAAACATGAACCCAGTCTTGAAGGGTCCAATAATGCCCGGCTCTCCTCATGGGGACAGTTCCCGCAGGGCGCGCGAGATGACGGCCCTGGCCGCACGAAGAACTTCGCGGTAGGAGTCATCCTCCAAGCGTTGACGAATCGCAGCTGGCAGGAAGGGCGACAAATCCCTGCGCAGCAAGGCCTCATCCGCTTGGCGGCCGCGCTCAAGGAGTCCTTCCAATGTCGTGTTATAATCTTTAAGTTTTTGCCGAAGCAAATCAGCCCGGAAAGCGACACCTTGCGAATCAAGGAACCAAAGATCAAAGAAATCCCTGCCTTTGAGATAGGGCCTGCCGGCGATGGCGGCGAGCTTGTCCGTCAAGATTTCTTCCTTGCTTTCCACAGGCACGATGATCCAGACGCCCGCCGGTCCCTGGAGGAGGGGTTTGAGCTCCCGGGTATGGGCCGGATAAGCGGCTAATTCGACGCGCACAAAAACGCTTCCCTCCCCGTCTGAAGGGGACCATTTCAGTTTCCAGCGCAGGATTTTGTGGAAAGATTTCTGCGCAGTGAGCTCCAGGCTGCCCTGCGCGCCGGCCCCCCGGGCTTTGAATTTTTCGGCTAGGCCCGGGCGCAGTTTCTCGAAATTTTCTAAAGGTTCCAAGGTCACGAAATCCAGATCCTCGGAATGGCGCGGACCGCCATAAACAAGCCTCAGACAGGTCCCGCCTTGGAACGTCACCGCCGATGATTCCTTCATGGCGAAAAAAGTTTCCAGAAAAAAGCCCTGGAGAGCTTCTTTCAAAAGCGTTTGCCACGGGATGCCCAGGGATTGCGCTTTCGCCGCGATTTCCTTAATCATATTCCTAAAAATGGACTATTTTGTCCAATTTACAGAATATATAATAACACAATGGCCGATTTCCGTCAAGGGTTTAGCGTGGCATCCAAAACGGCCCTATTAAATCACGGGGAATGCTGGCTATTCCAGCCGGCATAGTCATGCACAAGAGGAGCCGGCTCCGCGGGTTGACTCGGTGGGGCTATCGTCGGGGTTGCCTTGACTGGACTCGGCGCCGCTATCGTTGGGGCTGTCTCGGTGGGACTCGGCGGGGCTATCGTCGGGGTTGCCTTGACTGGACTCGGCGCCGCTATCGTCGGTTCTGTATCGGCTTTACTCCGCGCCGTCACCGTCGGCTCTGTCTTGGCGGAGCTCGGCGGTGCTGCCACTGGAACTTCCTTGGCCGACTTGGCGACGTTATCAGCTGGAGTTGAATCCTGCGGATTTCCGCCGGTATCGTCATGCGCAAGAGCAGAAGCATCGCGCAGCAACGGTACCACCTGGTCTTGACTCGGCGATGCCATCATCGCAGCCGTCTTGGCCGGCTCGACGGCGTTATCGGTCGGGGATGAGCCCCTCAAACTGCGGCCGGCGAATTTCTTAGGACCGGAATCGCACGCCGGAAACGTTTCGGGGAAATTGACATGGACGTAGCCGTAGGCCGCGACCTCTTTCTCCTCCCGCGTCATCACGCACCAGGCCACCGAATTCATTTTGGATACGGCGCCGGTGCTGTGGGAATCGCCCTTCATTACCCCGCGCTGGAAGCGCAGACCGCGGTCCGCTGCGCTCAAACGGCGGTTTCCGGCTGATGGACAGGAAGCAACGATCCGGTCAGGGTGCTGCGTGACGTACTGGTATGCCAACTTGCGCTGCTGGACGGGGGAAAGCTGACACCAGCCCTCAGCACCCTTCTTCTCGCCGGCCGACGCGCCCCTCAGGCCGTTGAAAACGAAGGTCAAAGAAAAAACGGCGAGCAGAAAAATAAATTTTCTCATGGTTTTTCTCCTCTATGCCTCAGTTTAACCCCCCACGATCCCATTATCAAGACCCATGTCTGTTTTAACCGACATTTTACCTTCGATTTAACCGCAGTTTAACATCCATCCGCCATACCCCAGTTTGGGGAATGCCAAGGGGGGACAATGTCTGCAATAATTAAGCAATTCTTATCGTCCTGTCGTCCTAGCATTCTAGCCTCTTATCTTCTTATTCTCTTATCCTCTCTTCTGTTCGTTGGGCCCGGGGCCAAGCGCCTTGGTGTACAACATCCAAACGGACGTTTGGAGCCAGATGCAATACAACTTGGGGGGGGGAAACCCGCTTGAGGAGATGAGCGCGATGGATTTGGAGGGCCGGGTGATCTACGGGCTGGATGCCACCATCCCGCGGCTCTACCGCTACAATATGGACACCCGGGATATGGTTTCCCTCGGCAATATCACCACCATGCCGGCCAGGCCGGATCGAATCGGCATAACCCCGTTCGTGTGGGATCCGATCAACAGGGTTCTTCTCATGTTTGACCTGCCCGGTAATGGGGGGGGCCGGGACTTTACATATCTATCATCCGGATGCGCGCTTAATGGGAAGCTCGTGGACCTGCCACGGCCCCGGACGGCACCAAGGTGAAAGGAAACGGCGGGGTATTCGACCCGTATCAAAATGTATTTATGATCACGGGCGGACTCGGCGTCGCGCAGAGTAGCTTTTATACGCAGCCTTGCGGACTTGTTGGACTCATGCGATAATGAAGCATGAGTTCGCAAGATAACGCCGCCCCTTGGGAAGCGGTGTCGGCGCGCCTGGCGCGGCTTGGGGCGCGGTCGGGCGATATGGAGGAAAGATTTTCGCGTTCGGGCGGCGCCGGCGGGCAGAATGTCAATAAGGTGGAGACGGCCGTCGAACTGCTGCATATTCCAACCGGGATTGTCGTGCGCTGTTCGCAAGAGCGCTCGCAGTGGCAAAACCGCCTTCGGGCGCGCGTGAGGCTGGCCGAGAGGCTTGAGGTGCGCGCCAGGCAGGAGGCGGCGCTGCGTCGTCATGAGGCCGAGCGCCTCATGCGCCAGAAGCGTGGGCGCTCAAGGAAGGCCAAGGCCAATATTTTACGGGAAAAGAAACATCGCGCGCGGGTCAAGGGCGCGCGGCGGCGGGTGAGCGCGGAGGACTGAGGGCCTCTGCGAAGAATTTCGCCAGTTTGGGGCGGTATTCCCCGCCGAATTCGGTGAAGGCCTCGACGTGATTTCCTTCAGGAATAATCCAAAGTTCCTTGGGCGGGAAAGCGGCCTGATATAGAGGAAGCCCTTCCGCCAGGGGGATAATTCCGTCGGCTCCCCCGTGAATGAAAAGAAGCGGGACCCTGGGCAGTTTCTTGACCAGCCTGGTGGGGTTGTATTTGTCTGAAATTATCAACGACAAGGGCCATTTAAGCCAGCGCGTCGGCCAGAAAAGAGACATTCTATCCCGGGCAATGCCGCGGTAAGAGGAAAACGCGGATTCCAGCGCCATCGCGCGCACCGCAACCGTGGATTGAATGAGCGAAGCCACGGCGATAGCCGCGCCCAGGCTTTGGCCGAAGACCAGGATTTTTTTAGGGTCGACATCGGGACGGCTGCTCACATAGTTAAGAGCGGCGAGGCCGTCTTTCACCGCTCCCCGCGCCGAAGGGCTTCCTTCGGAGGCGCCGTAGCCCCGGTAGTCCAACACGAAAACATTATAGCCGTATTCCGCCAGCCAATAAGAAAATCCCCATTGGCCCGTGATGTTGGCGCCGTTGCCGTGGAAATGGATCACGGTGCCCTTGGCGGGCTTGGCGTGAGAAGAGAAGAAAATTCCGGTGATCCTGGTTCCGTCCAGCGAGGGAAAGGTCGGCGTGTCGAAGGCCAGTCCCAGGCGTTCGGGCCTGTCATAGATGCGGGCGTCGGGAAAAAAGAAAACCCACGTGCAGCCTGACAGCGCCGCGGCCAAGGCAAGCAGAGCTGCTTTTTTCATTCGAGAGTGTGAGTATACCCAATTTGCAGTGGACCGCCGCAGCTTCTATTTGATATTTTCCTCATGTGGTTTTATTGAAGCGGTTTGCGGCTTTATTGCTGCCGCTGTTTTTTGGCTCTTGCGTCGCCACCTACCGGGATTTTCCACGAGAGCATGCGGGCCAGGGCTCACGTTCCAAGCCTCACGGCACGCTCCATTACCAGATCGCGAAATGGCCGATCATATCTTTGGGGGGAGAGGGGGCGCTTTACGATTTTTTTCAAGGGAAAACCGGCTTTCAGAAAACCGTACGCGCGGTTGAGGCCCCGTCTCAAGGCCTTTATTGCCTGGTCGACGTCCAATGGCGGCCTTTGACCGGTTCGGCGGCGGTATGGAGCTATATCTCCGCCATAACCATGACCTTTATCCCGGCCTACAGCGGGCGCGAAGGCTATTTCGTCAACTATCACCTTTTTATCGATGGGCAAAAGAAGCAGACCTACACCTATGAGATTACGCGTAAGGCAGGGCTTTGGCTGGGCTTGCTTCCCTTCGCCTGGATCAACTTTCTGACTTATAGCGAAGCCGAGGCCTTTGAGGCCACGGCCTTCAAGTTTTTGGCGCAGGCCGAGCTGTTTTTCCCCAAGGCTCCGTCCCCCTAGAAATAGACCGCCAAGCCCCCGGAGATTTCCCGCCGCCGCCCGCGCCGCTCAAGGCTTAGCCTGGCTGCGAGGGCGGAAGATAGGTCCAATTGGTGGATCAGGCGCAAGCCCTCGTTGGCCCGGGCGTCTCCCAGATATTTGAGATAAAAGGCTTCGAAGGACGCGCGCCAACGGCGGACCGGCTCCAGCGTCCAGCCCGCGCTGACCCCGCCTCCGATCCGGAATCTATCCCTAAATACCGGGCCGAGGCCCGAGTCGGCCTCGATAAAGGAATAAATAATCCCGCGGCGGCCGCCGAGCGGGGCGTCTAAGGCCAGGCCGCGCCCGGCGCGCAAGCCGTAGTAGAGCGAGCGCCAAGGCGCTTGGCCCAGTTCATCGGCCGTTTCCAGGCCGGTGCGGAATTTCCAGGATTGCTGTCTGACCCAGGGATCCCAGGGGGTCGCGGAAAAAATATCTATGAAGGTTAAATTTTGGAGATAAGCCCGGCGCGCGGCGTTGTCGTAGCGAAGACGAAGATGAGCCATCTCAAGGGCGCTGCCCGGCTCATAGGTGGCCGGAGGATCGATAAGATCATGCAGGGCGGCTCGCAAGGAGAGTTCCTCGAAGAACGACCCCTGCGCGGCGCCGAAGCCGGGGAGCATTCGGGCCGTGGAATGGCCTTGGTGGGGTGGGATGTCGCGCGCTTGCCGTCCTACCGGGACGGGGGAGCCGGAGAGCCGGGTGCGCGCGTTTAGGATTTTCTGCTCGCGCGCCAGGACGGTTTCTCCGGGTTCGGAATGCGGGCCGATTTTATAGAGAATATATTCCGAGGCGGCGTCCAAGACAAGGGCTTGGCGCTGCGGGGCAAGCTCGCCGGTGGCGGCCAGGCCTTTTTCAACAGGCCCCAGCGCGATCGTCTCGGCCATGCGCGTTTCCCGGCGGGTAAGCGCCGCGCGCCGCGCTTGCATGATCTTAAGGCGCGATGGTCGGAAGCTGAGCGCGCCCGCGGCCGCGGGGCCGGCTTGAATCCAGCGCAAGGTATCCGCCGGGATAATCCACGCCCTCCAAGAAGGCGTTATCCGAAGCTGCGGGTCCGAGGCATCGAGGATGGGAAGCAGTTGATAGGAGCAGTTCTTATTGAAAAAGTAGTAAGGAAAATAAACGCCGCCGACCTCCCAGGCATGGCGCAGCATGAGCTCGATGTCATCCGGCTTGAGCGCCAGCCGGTACTCCCATAAGTCGCGCGACTCCAGGTTGGTGTATTCCTGCACCTTGACATAGTAGGGAAGGACGGAATACCGGCCCGCATAGCCGCCGCTTAAGCCGCGAAAGGCATAAAGCAGGGGATTTGAGTCGGGGGCATAGGCGGAATAGTTCAGGGTATGGTCCAACAGCCGTTGATTCTCAGGCCGGTTTTTCCGGTCGAAGCGCAGGAAGGTATGACCGTACATGGAAGCCGGGCTGTTAAGGTAAGCGGAAGCGAAGACCACCGTCGCCGATTCGGGCTCCAGGGATTGCCGCCAAGACTCAAAGCCGGGGCAGCGTTTTTCCTCAAGACGGTTGGTGTCGAAGCTGAGGCGGGATTTAAGCCAAGCGTAACGGGCCGGGAACCGGCATTGCGCTTGGCGATCTCCCGAGCCCGGTTCGAAAAACGCCTCCAACGTCGCTTTAAGCTCAGCCTCGGGATTGTTGCGGCCGTCGCGGGCTAGGAAGAATTCCGCGGACGGGGTTTCGCTGCGCAGCGCAAAGCGCCAAGTCCGGCGGTATCTTAAGAGCAGCCGCCAATAAGGGTCGCTCCAAAGGCGACGGCGCGCGGCCTGTTGGTTGAGAGCCGCCGGATAGTTTATATCCGACTGGCCTGAAGAATATCGCCAGGCGCAGGCTAAAAATAAACCCGCCAGCAGGAGGCGCGGCATAAAGCGGCCATGCCCGCGCCTGCCGTCGCGGCGAGGGATCAGGAGGAACAGGCCAAGGACAGGGCGGGATGCGCGACGACCTTGAGCTCCACCGCTTTTAGAAAATCCTCAACGCTGATCTTTCCATCCGAGAACATCTCGGCGTAACGGGATTTCGTCAGAGACAGGAATTCAGGGATTGCCTCCTGCCGGCAGCCCATGAGAGAGGCAAACGACGACGCATACTCTCCCGAACCGAGGGCGAGTTCCCGGGAGAGCTGCCGGAAGTTGGTCGCCACGAAAGCCCGGCGCTCGCGCCGCAGGCGCGCCATTCCTGATCCTTCCCGGCAGTCGCTGGTCGCCGATGAGATCGCGGAGGTCTGGGAGCCGATTCCATTGGTAGTGGCCGCGATGATCTGCTGCCCCTTGGTGTTCTTGGGCCAGATCATGCTGCCCAGGCCGCAGCCCGCGTCGTTATAATCGGCGCAATAGGCGGCTGGGACTAAGAGATAAGCGGCGGCGGCAATAATAAGGAATTTTTTCATGAGTGTCTCCTCCATGTGCGCTCGATTTATATCGCGCACGCTCTAGATAGCTTGGCGTCGCGGGTGATTTCAAATTCCAGGGCCGCGATGATTTCGGCTGGAGCAGCGTCCTTTTCAGGGAAGAGCCGGTCGTAGCGTTGTTTCACGAAAGAAAGAAACGAGGCTACGCCGTCTTCACGGCATCCCATGAGAGCCGCAAAAGAGGCGGCGTACTCGCCCGAACCGGTTGACAACTCCCGCGAGAGGTTTCGGCGGTTGACGGCCAGGAATTGCTCGCGCTCAAGCCGCGCCAATCCCGGAACCGCCGTGCACCCCGAGGTTCCGGAAGTGATGCCGAAGGCCTGATTGAAGAAGAGCCCGTTGCTTGTCGCCGCGGTCGATTGGGCTCCCTTGGTGTTCTTGTTGTCCTTAAAGACTTGGCTTCCCCAACCGCAGCCGGCCATGTTTTGGCCGCCCCCGCTTCCGGCAAAAGCCGCCGGAGCCGCGAACAGAGCGACGCTGATAATCCCCAACAGAATGTGGTGTCGCATTTTTGTGAACTCTCCTTTGTTTTTAAGATAAGCTTCGCATGATTTTCCTATAGCTGTCGATCGTTTGTCAAGTAGGACTTTCGGCCTAGACGAACCTAGGCCTTAAGACCCTGGTCCGCCAATACCTTCGGGGGCATACTCCTTGCGATGCGCTCCCGGTTCTCGTTGTCGGTGGAAGTGCCGGATTCAGGCATCGTTAATGTAGGGACCGCCGAAGACCCGGTGGCGGGGATGCTGGTCAATCTTAAATGGCGGACTCAGACGGCGGTTAAAGACGGCCAGGGCAAGACTATTTATTTCCTGCAGGGAGATGGGGTCTTGCGCGAGATCGCGGCGCCTATTTTTTAGCCTTTGGCGCGCTTTCCTGCGGGGAAGGCGGCGGGGCGGGCTTGAGCTTCCAGCCCGCCCACTTGCGGATC
>Ga0155452_1285_pt2 | contig 15536 bp, 16 predicted proteins | sample RifCSPhighO2_02_FD_111900 | JGI IMG/M metagenome (GOLD analysis project Ga0155452, IMG submission 111900) | Elusimicrobia bacterium RIFCSPHIGHO2_02_FULL_57_9
TAAGGTCATCTCTCATGATCAGGAGGCAGTCATTAATTTCGGCATCGAGCACGCCAGCCGGCAATGCTGCGAGCTTCTGGCCGCAGGAGCCCCCGGAATCCACTTCTATACCTTGAATCGTACGCGCTCAACGGCTGAAATTTTGGCCAGACTCAGAAAACATTGACACGCCCGGCCCCCGCCCTCTTCCTCGTTTTTTTGGGTCTCATCCCTCGGGCCCAAGCGGAAACTTCCACCGCGCCGGTCATCTCAAGGGTGCATGTCGAGCGCCTCAATGTCTTCGACCCCCGCGTTCCCGGGGAAAATTGGTGGCCGTTTCGGGTGGCGAACAAAATCCATTTCCCGACCCAAGAAACAGTGCTTAAGCGCGAGTTGCTGCTGCAGCCGGCGCAGCGCTGGAATCAGATCGACATCATGCAATCCGAGCGCAACCTGCGCGCCCTGGGCATTTTCCGCAAGGTGGAGCTTCGCTCCGTGCCCCGGCAAGATGGGAAATTGGACCTCTCCCTTTACGCCCAGGACAGTTGGACGACCAACGTGCAATTCTCCCTGGGAACCGAAGGAGGCGATCATTTCCTGACTTACGGAGCCTCGGAAGACAACCTCTTCGGCTATGACAAGAGCATCAGTTTTTTGCATTCCCAAATAGGGCCGAAAATCCGCAATGACCTGCGCTACAGCGATCCGCGCTTCCTGGGCTCGCGCTTCCGCTTGGCGCCCTTTTACGTGCATACTCATGTGGGCGACTCCGTAGGCGCCCATCTTTACCGTCCCTTCTTCGCTTTGGAAAGCACTCATGCGACGGGAATGGAATGGAACCGGAGCGTCGATGAAGACATTCTTTATCAAAACGCTTCGGAGCGCTCCAAATTCCTGAGGCGATCTAGAGTTGTCGCGCTCAGCTACGGCTTGCGTTTGGATCACGACGCACTCTTGGTGCAAAGAGTGGAAGGCGGCTGGTATTCCCAGAGCGATCAATTTTATCAGACCCCGGCCACCGTGGGAGGGCTGCCCGAGGATCGCGACATGTCGGGGCCGACCATCGCTTATTCCTGGGTGCAGCCCCGCTATATCAAGGAAACCTACATCAACAAGATGGAGCGCGACGAGGACTTCAACCTGGGCAACGAACTTAAACTGTTCGGCGGCGCCATGGGCTCTAAAATCGGTTCGGATCGCGACCGCTGGATTTTTAACGCCGTTGACCAGCAGGGAATTTCCCTGGGACCCGGGCGCTTCGCCCTCTGCCAGGTCGGTGCCTCGGGCCGAATGAGCGCCGGGAAAGGCGAAAACGCATTGCTTTTTGCCAACCTCAACTTGTTTTGGAAAATGCCGAGGCTTTATCCCCAGACCTGGGTCAGCCATATCGAGGTTAACAAGGGAAAGAACCTCGATATGGAAAATCAGGTCATCTTGGGGGGCGACAGCGGCCTGCGCGGCTATAAAAACCGCAGTTTTTCGGGCGATAAATCAGTGCTTATGAATTTCGAGAACAGGTTCTTTTTCCCGGGCGAATATTTCCATCTGCTGCGCTTCGGCGGCGCGGCATTCTTCGACTCGGGCTGGGTGGCGCCGGAAAGACAGGGCATTTCCTGGAAGGATTTTAAGTCCGACGTGGGCTTCGGCCTGCGTTTTTCCTCCACCCGTTCTCAAACCGGCGACGTGGTGCGCTTTGACCTGGCCTATGCCGTCAACGACGGCCCCGGCAGAAGCCGCTGGGTGGTCTCGGTTCGGGGACGCCAGGCTTTCCAGATATTCAACAGCTCCACGCGCAGTGTGAGGCAGAGCCCAAGCTCGAGGCTGCAATAAGATCATGGATGAAATCGATGTCGTCATCATAGGAGCCGGCGCGGTAGGATTGGCCGTGGCCCGCCGGCTCTCCGGCCCCGACCGGCAGGTCGTGGTCATCGAGCGCCACGCGCGCTACGGCATGGAAACCTCCAGTCGCAACAGCGAGGTCATCCATGCCGGATTCTATTATCCCGCCGGCACGCTTAAGGCCCGGCTTTGCGTCGCAGGCCGCAGGCTGCTCTACGATTTTTGCCGGCGCCACGGCATTTTTTGCCGCAAGACGGGCAAACTCGTGGCAGCCTGCAGCGAGGATGAGACGGCGAAGCTTGAGAAATTATACGAGCAAGGCCAAGCCAACGGGGTCGAAGGCCTGCGTTTGCTGACACGATCGGACATCGGCCGGATGGCGCCCGGGGTCTCTGCGGTAGCCGGGCTTTGGTCCGATGAGACCGGGATTATCAATAGCGAGGATCTTATGAGGTTTTATTGGGCCCAGGCGCAGGAACGCGGGGCGATATTCCTGTGGAATTGCGAAGTCAAGGAAATAGAACCCAAATCCCACGGTTACCGATTGCATGTGCAGGGGAATGATGAACCCATAGACGCCCATATCGTCATCAACGCTGCCGGTCTCAACGCGGATACCATTGCCCAAAAAGCAGGGATCAATATTGACGAAGCCGGCTACCGGCTGTTTTGGTTCAAGGGGGAATACTTCAGTCTGCGCAAGCCCCTGCCAATCATTCCCCTGATCTACCCTCTGCCCTCTAAGCATGGCTTAGGCATCCATCTGACCATCGACCGCCAAGGCCGACACCGGCTCGGGCCCAATGCTTTTGCCATCGAGCGTGCACAAACGCCCTCTTATGACATCGACCCGTCTCATCGGGAAGTCTTCTGGAAAGAGGCCCGACGCTATCTTCCCGGGCTGCAATTCGACGAATTGCAGCCCGGCACCGCGGGCATTCGCCCCAAACTGTCTTCAGATGGAAGCTTCAGGGATTTCATCATAACCGAGGAATCAAAGAGAGGCCTGCCGGGGTGGGTCAATTTAATCGGCATTGAATCGCCGGGCCTAACAGCCAGCCCCGCCATTGCTGAATATGTCGCCGATTGTTTGAAATTGTTGACTTAACCACTGAAATTTCGAGCAGCATGGTCGCATTGAAGTTAAAAAGTGATGAAAAAAAACAAGGGGAAAGATCATATCGTGTGTCACCGTGGCACACAAAGCACAAAAATTGCTGACATTCATTATGCTTTTTTAGTGCGGCACGACCAATCGGATTCTTTTGCTTAGCTAACCTGAATAGGACCTTCGTCCCAACTGGAAAGCGCCTGGCGAAAGTTTGGTTATCGAGGATAATACGCTACGATCCTACTGCGAGAATACGCGTTGCCCGGACCTTCCGAAATAGCTCATGCCCTCCCCCCGCATCGCTGAATACGTCGCTAATTTGCTAAAATCTATATTATGAAAGCGTGCTCGACTGCGTCCAGACGCACGAGCTTACGCTCAGGCTTACGATTTGTATTGTTTTTACCTTTCATCTTTTCCGCCTGCAGCCTAAAGACCCTGGCTTTGCGCGGAACTGCTTCGCTGCTCGACAAGGGCGCCGACGCCCTTTACGAGGAATCTGACCCCAAATTCGCCCAGGAAACCATGGGTTCCCAGCTCAAGCTCATCGAGGCTTTGCTGCGCAACGATCCGGACAACCGCAAACTCCTGGTCCTGGCCGCCGAAGGCTTCGGCGCTTATGCCTTCCTGTTTCTTCAGGATGAGCAGCCCGAATACCGGGCCAAAAACTTTTATCTGCGCGGCCGGGACTACGCCTTAAGGGCCTTGGCGCGCAAGCCCGCCTTTCAGAAATTGGCCGATTTAGACGCCGAGAGCCTTGAGCGCGCGCTTAAAAGCGCGGAAAAGCGCGACGCGCCCGCGCTCTTTTGGACCGCTTTTAATTGGTCGAGTTGGATCAATCTTTCGCGTAACTCGACCGACGCGGTGGCCCAATTGCCTAAAACCGTGCTGATCATGAAAAAAGTTTCGCAGCTCCAACCCGGCTACCATTTCGCCGGCGCGGAGCTTTTCTTCGGTTCTTATTACGCTTCGCGCCCGGCCATTTTGGGAGGGGATATTAAAAAGGCCAAAGCGCACTTCGCGCAAGCCCACGGCCTCACGGGGGGCCTGTTCTTGATGGCTTACGTGCTCGAGGCCCGCTATTACGCGGTGGCCGCCCAGGACCAAACCCTTTATAAGGAACTGCTGGAAAAAGTCCGGCTGGGGCAGGCCGGGGCATTGCCCAAGGCCAGGCTCAGCGATGAAGTCGCCAAGATAAAAGCCGCCCAACTATTAAGCAAAACAGATGAGTATTTTTAAACTATTGCTGGCCGCAGCGCTGACAACAAGCGCTGCGCAGACCAAGACGATCAAATTCGCCACGCTGGCGCCGGAAGGCTCCACCTGGATGAAAGTGATGAACGAGCTAAACGCCGAACTCCAGGAAAAGACCGGAGGCGGCCTTAAGTTCAAAATGTACCCGGGCGGCATTTCAGGCGATGAAAAAGACGTGGTGCGCAAGGTGCGCATCGGCCAGCTGCAAGCGGCGGGATTTACCGGCGTGGGCCTGGGGGAAATAGCCCCGGAGTTGCGCATACTGGACGGCCCCTGGCTTTTCCGCAATCACGCGGAAGTCGACCATGTTTACAAAGCCTTCGAAAAGGAATTCAACGTCGCCATCGAGAAATCCGGCTATGTGCTGCTGGGTTGGACCGAACTAGGCTTCGTCTATTTGTTCAGCCGCATCGCCATCAACGGCCCGCGGGATATGAGGAAAGCCAAAATGTGGGTGTGGGAGGGCGATCCCATCGCAGAGGCCGCCTATCAGGCGCTGGACGCAAGTCCCATCCCCTTGTCGGTCGTCGACGTGATGTCATCGCTGCAAACCGGGCTTATCGACACGGTTTACGGTCCTCCCATGGGTGTGATCGCCCTGCAGTGGTTCACCCGGACCAAATACATTTATCCCGTGCCTTTGGCCCATTCGGTCGGCGCCATTCTGATCTCTAAGAAATTTTTCGACGGCTTGCCCCAACAGCACGGGAAAATTCTGACGGAAGTCGGCGCCAAGCATTTGCGCCGCCTCACCGAGCTGGCCCGCGCCGAAAACGAACAAGCCATGGCCTCGCTGCAAAAGCAGGGCTTGGTCCTGCTACGGCAGCCCTCGGCTGAAACCCTCAAGCTTTACGAGGAGCTGGGGCGCAAGGCCCGGCGCGCGCTTTCGGGCAGGCTTTATTCGGCCGCCTTGCTGCAAGGCGTTGAAAAATCCTTGGAGGACCTGCGGAAAAACTCAAAAGAATCGAGTCGGCGCTGATAGGGCTGGAAAGCGCGTTGCTGGCAGCGCTGCTTTCGCTCATGATCGCGCTATCCTTTTCCCAGGTCCTGCTGCGGCAGTTTTGGGGCATGGGAATTCTTTGGGGCGACACCCTGGCGCGGCATCTAGTACTGTGGGTGGGCTTTTTAGGCGCCTCCCTGGCCTCGGCGCAAGGCAAGCACTTCGCCTGGGAAGGGCCGAGCTGTAAGGGAGCGGGCGCCTCGATTCTGCGCTGGACCGCGCCTCTGACCACTCTCATCATCTCTTTACTTTTGACCAAGGCCGCTTGGATATTTTTTCTGGAGGAAAAAGCCTCGGGAAGCATTCTTTTTCGCGCAGGTTCCCTGGAAATAGCCGCCTGGGTCTTTGCCGCCGCGATCCCGGCGGGATTTCTTCTCATTTCCATCCATACCGCCCTGCGCTGCGTTCTTAAATCATGAGCTTTTTGCTGGTTCTGTTAGGGTTGGCGCTTGCCATTTTGGGCACGCCCATGTTCGCCTTAATCGGCGGACTGGCTTTGTATCTTTTTCACGCAGCGGATATCAGCTCTTCGGCCTTGATCATCGAGCTCTCGCGCCTGGCGACCTTGCCTTCCTTGATCGCCATTCCGCTGTTTACCTTCGCGGGCCATATCCTGGCGGAAAGCAAATCACCCCGGCGCTTGATCGCCCTGGCCGAAGCCCTATTCGGCTGGATGCCGGGAGGCGTGGCCATCGCCGGCCTTTTTGCCTGCGCCTTATTCACCGCATTCACGGGCGCGTCGGGAGTGACCATCATCGCCCTGGGCGGTCTGATCTATCCCCTTTTGCGCCAGCAAGGTTATCCTGAAAACTATTCTTTAGGACTAGTCAGCACCACCGGCAGCCTGGGTCTGCTTTTTCCTCCCAGCCTGCCCATAATTCTCTATGCCCTGGTGGGGAAGGTCTCTATCGACAAACTTTTCGCGGCCGCGGCTTTGCCGGGACTGTTTTTAATGGCGATTCTCGGCGCTTACTCTATATTTATCGCCGCCAAACATCATGTGCCCAGAATTCCTTTTTCTTTCAAGGCTTTGCGCGCCGCGGTTGGGTGCGCAGCATGGGAAATTCCCCTTCCCTTTTTGATTATCGGCGGCATCTATGGGGGAATTTTCACGGCCTCCGAAGCGGCCGCGGTTATGTGTTTTTATGTTTTGATCTCCGAAATCGTCGTTTACCGGGATCTCGCCGTTAAGGATGTCCCCGGCATCATGGCGCGCAGCATGATGTTGGTGGGCGCCATTCTTCTGGTCCTGGGCGCCGCTCTCGGCCTCACCAATTACCTTATTGACGCCGAAATTCCCTCGAAACTTTTTGAATTCCTGCATGCCCGCATCAGCAATCCCTGGGAATTTCTGGCTCTGCTCAACGTCTTCTTGCTGATCGTCAACATGGTGGAAATATTTTCAGCCATCATCATCGTCGTTCCCATTATCGTTCCCGTGGCATTGCAATACCACATCGACCCCATTCACTTGGGCACTCTATTTTTGTTGAATTTAGAAATAGGTTATATGACCCCGCCCTTGGGCCTCAATCTCTTTCTCTCCAGCCGGCGCTTCAACAAGCCTCTGCCTGCGCTTTATAAAGCCGCCATGCCCTTCTGGCTTATTCTGCTGGGAGCATTGGCTGCCGTAACCTACATCCCGGAACTAAGCCTGTGGCTGCCGCGGACCCTTAAAATACCATGAAAATGTCAAAGGACTTGGAATTAAGCCCTTCCCAAAAATTAGAGCTGATTGGAAAAATAAAATCCTCGCGCGCCTACGCGAAAGCCTACGAGGACACGGAGTTCATGCAAAAAAAGGATTTGCGGCCAGTGCGGCTGCAGCTAGAGCTGCTCAAGCCCGAGATGATCCTTCGCGAGCATAAAATACGATCCACCATCGTGGTCTTCGGCTCGGCGCGGGTGATCTCCGGACACGACGCCAGGCTGCAGCTAGAGGAATGCCGCATTCAGGCTTCGACCCAGCCTAAAAGCGCGGCCCTGCGCCGCCGTCTTAAGAGGGCTCAGTTGCGGCTGCAGCAATCCAAGTATTATGAAGAGGCGCGCCGTTTTGCCGCCCTTATTTCACGGGCTCAGCAAACGGATAAGACCCTGGAATTCGTGATCGTGACGGGCGGAGGCCCCGGCATCATGGAAGCCGCCAACCGCGGGGCCTGGGATACCGGCTCCAAAAGCATCGGGCTCAATATCACTCTGCCTCATGAACAAAATCCCAATCCTTATATCTCGCCGGAATTAAGCTTCCAATTCCATTATTTCTCGTTGCGAAAAATGCACTTCATGATGCGCGCCAAGGCCCTGGTCGCTTTCCCGGGAGGATATGGCACCTTGGATGAGCTGTTCGAAACCCTGACCCTGGTCCAAACCGGCAAAAAGCGCCCGCTGCCTATCGTTCTGTTCGGCAAAGACTTCTGGACCAGGGCCGTCAACTTTGAGTTTTTGGCGCAAGAGGGCGTGATTTCCTGGGAAGACACAAAGCTCTTCAAAATAGTCGAACATGCGGAAGAAGGCTGGGAGCATATCCGCCGTTTCTGGAAACAGCGCCAGGCGCTTGAAGCGGTCAAAGTCCAGGAACAGGTCTAGTGCTCCGGCCGGAGCGCTAGCCATGCGACAGTTTTACGCGGCATGGCTGCTTGTTCTTACGGTCATGCCCAGCTACGACGCTTTAAGCCTCGAACCCGAAAAATATCTTAAAGAGGGCCTGGTCCAGCTTTACAATCTCGAGTACGCCCAGGCCCGCGCCAGCTTTCGCAAGGTGGTCGAAGTCGAGCCCGATAATCCCTTCGGCTATCTTTTCGAAGCCGGAGCTATTTGGTGGCAGGCCGCCAATGAATACAGCCTTTTCCAGGATACCCCAACCTTGCAAGGGCTTTTCGAGCAGGATATCGAGGCGGCTATACGGAAAGCCGATCCCTTAACCGATTCCAGGCAAAAGGAAATTCGCGCCGACGGCCATTTCATCATGGGCATGGCTTTGGGCACGCGCGGGCAATGGGCCTTGCTGCGCGGGCATTGGGTCAAGGCTTATTTCGACGGGAAAAAGGGCGTCAAACATCTTAAAAAATGCCTAAAAAACGATCCCCAATATCATGACGCCTATTTGGGTCTCGGCGTTTATGACTACGAAGCGGCGCATTTGGGCGGGATACTGAAACTGGCCGGCTCCCTGGTCGGCGTGCGCGGAGACGAGCAGCGGGGAATAGAGCGCCTGAAGCTGGCCATGGAAAAGGGGCGCTACGGCTCGCGCCAGGCCGCGCAGTTTTTATCAAGCATTTACATCGTGGACCTGCGCGACGCCAAACTTGCCCTTCCCATCATCCAGAAGCTGCGCTACGATTTCCCGGAGAGCCTTTATTTTCAATTTGTCGAACTTGTGCTTTTGCACTCTCTAGGCGCGCGCGACGGCTCTCTGCTGCTCGGGCGGCAAATATTTCAAAAAGCCCGGCTCGACCCCAACGCCTTCAACCGCAAGCTGTTAAGCTTGGTTTGCGGTTTAGGCGCAGGCAAATGCCTGGAGCCAAGCCACGCCGAGGCCTCCTTGGCTTGGTTTGACTACGCGATTTCCCACGCCGGCGTGCGGCCCGATAAGAACTGGCTTTCCACCGCGCGCCTTCTTCGCGCTTATGCCCATGACATCCTGGGTAAAAAAGATCAAGCTGCCCAGGACTACCGTTGGGTGCTCAAAGCGCCCGCCTTCTCGGATAATCGCCAACGCGCCTGGGACTGCCTGAGCGCCTCCTGCAACGCCCCCGCTCTCCTTAATTACCTAAAAACTAAGTCAAAAAGCTGAGTTTTTTTTGAAACATTTTTGCACTTGAAAAATCCCCAGCCCCGGGCTATCCTTCGGGTATGAACGAAGGGGAACCCTTGAGCAAGGGTTGGTGGGAGGGCGAGGCCGCCCTGAGCCTGCCCCAGGAGAAGGATAATAATCCGGCCAAACTGCAGACCGATTGGATGTCCCGTATGGAACAGCTGGCCGATGAGAAAGCCGCCCTGCGCCAGCAGCTCAATAAATTGACCCAGGAAAATCTCTCGCTTAGGCAACGCCAATCCAAGGTCCAGACCGATATCGCGGAGTTTGAAACCCGTCTGTCGCGCTCGCGCGAAGGCTATGAATCCCATATCAGCCGTTTGGAGGATCATCTGCGCGTTCTCGAGGAACAGATCCGAAACTCCAAGGAAAGCCAGGCTTTTCTGCAGGAGGCTTATCGCAAGATCGAAGATGAGAATAAGCGCCTCAATGAGGAACTGCGGATGGAGCGGCAGTTCCGCCAGGAAATGAAAACATTCTTCGAGGGCTTTAAAAAAGGAGAAAAGTCATGAAATACTGGGTTTACATGAATGGCGAAGTGCCCGGCAGCTACACGCCCGAGGAACTAAGCTCCCTTGATGGCTTCACGGCAACCTCGTTAGTCTGCCCGGCCGAAGGGGAAATCCTGGAAAAAAATTGGCGCAGCTCGGGCGAATTTTCTGATATCATCAAGATTCTCAAGGAGAAAGACGCCAAGATGCCGCCCTTAAACCCCGACGTCAACCACCTAATCGACACCACCGGCGCGCGTCTTTTCAGCCACGTTGCCAATCTGATGAAGGAGTTGGAGAATCACAGGGAGGAGCGCGCTCTGGCGATCTCCCTGCAACGGCAAATCATTGATCTTAAAGAGCAACTACACCAGTCCCGCGAAAAAAATTCCAGCCTTGAAAAATGCGCGGCGCGAATCCCGGAGTTGGAAGAATCCCTGCGCAAGGAACAAACCAGGCTGCAAAACGCGCAATCCACGCTTAAAACCACGGAAGATAATCTGTCGCAGACAAAGTTCGAGCTGGAAAAGGCCAGAATCGACCTGGAGAACGCCCGGCGCAGGCTGGGAGATAGCGCCAACGATCTGGCCATCCGCAACCGGCTGGTGGACAAACTCAGCCGCGATCTTTCCGAAAAAGAGGCAAGCCTGGTCAAATCCCTGGATTTGATCCGGCGCCTTGAGGAGGATTTCAACCGGCTTTACCCGCTGGAGTCAAAAAAGAAAGGCTCGGGCCAGGCCCAGGCCGCGGCTTGCGCCCAGCCTTCCGCCGCAGCCACCGCACCGGCTCCCAAGCCTTCCAAGACTCAGCACAATGCGCCGAATGGCCACCCCAAGAACACGGAACCGGAAGCCCACGGCGCCGTAACCGACTTTCTGAAGAAGTTCGTGTCAAAATACGAGCACTAATCGCGCGACGACGCCTACGGCGACGGAGCGCGCCACCGGCCACAGGCCGGCATCCTTTTTTCGCTATTTTCTACGATGTGCCAATTTGGTACATCGTACTTAAACGCCTTTTTAAGTTGACCTCCACCCCACCCCCCGATAATCCCTCGATAATTAGCACTCACAACTTTTGATTGACAACTTTGAAAGTTCTGTGTTATAATTAGCAATGCATAGGCGTGAGTGCTAAATACCACGGAGGTAACGAACACCATGACGGAAGCGACAATGTCTAAAATCAAGCTTCAACCCCTGGGCGACCGGGTTCTCGTCAAGCCGGTTGAGCAGAAGGAAAGCAAGCGAGGCGGAATCATTATTCCCGAGACCGCCAAGGAAAAGCCGCAGGAAGGCCAGGTTGTAGCCACCGGCAAGGGCAAAGTGACCGAGGAAGGCAAGGTACTGCCCATGGATGTCAAGGCCGGCGACAAGATTCTCTACGGCAAGTATTCCGGCAACGAGATCAAGCTTGACGACGTCGAGTACCTGATCATGCATCAGGACGATATCCTCGGCGTGTTGAAATAGGAGGAAATAGGAAATGGCAAAACAGATTATTTTTTCGGATGAAGCGCGCCGCAAAATGAAGGAAGGCGTTGACAAGCTCGCCAACGCCACCAAGATGACCCTCGGCCCCCGCGGCCGCTCGGTCGTACTGGAGAAGAAATTCGGTTCTCCTCAAATCGTCGATGACGGCGTCGTCATCGCCAAGGAGATCGAGTTGCCCGAGCCTTTTGAGAACATGGGTGCCCAGTTGGCCAAAGAGGTCGCCTCCAAGACCAGCGACGTCGCCGGCGACGGCACCACCACCGCGATCGTTCTGACCCAGTCCCTGCTGTCTGAGGGCATCAAGAACATCACGGCCGGCGCCAACGCCAAGGCCATCCAGCGCGGTATGAATAAAGCCGTGGAACTGGTGGTTAAGGAGCTCAAGAAGAGCGTCAAGCCGGTCAAGACCCGGGAAGAGAAAGCCCAGGTGGCCACCATCTCGGCCAACGACCGCGTCATCGGCGACTTGATCGCCCAGGCCATGGAGAAGGTCGGCCACGAGGGCGTGATCACCGTCGAGGAAGGCAAATCCGCCGAAACCACCCTAGAGGTGGTCGAGGGAATGCAGTTTGACCGGGGCTATATCTCGCCCTATTTCGTCAGCGATTCCGAGCGCATGGAAGCCGTTCTTGACGATCCCTATCTGATCATCACCGACAAGAAAGTCTCGGCCATGTCCGACCTGCTGCCGGTGCTTGAAAAGATCGTGCAAACCGGCAAGTCCTTCCTGTTGATCGCCGAGGACGTCGAGGGCGAGGCCCTGGCGACCCTGGTGGTCAACAAGCTGCGCGGAACCCTGAAAGCCGCGGCCGTTAAAGCGCCGGGCTTCGGCGACCGGCGCAAGGAAATGCTGGCGGACATCGCGGTACTAACCGGCGGCGAAGTGATCAGCGAGGAGCTCGGCCATAAGCTGGACAAGGTCGGCCTCGACATGCTGGGCCGCGCCAAGAGGGTGGTCATCGACAAGGACAACACCACCATCGTCAGCGGAGCCGGCGACAAGAACGAGATCAAGAGGCGCGCTGATTCCATCCGCAAGCAAATCCAGGAGACCACTTCCGATTACGACAAGGAGAAGCTCCAGGAGCGCTTGGCCAAGCTTTCCGGCGGCGTTGCCGTCATCAATGTCGGCGCGGCCACCGAGACCGAGATGAAGGCCAAGAAAGCCAAGGTTGAAGACGCCTCGCACGCCACGCGTGCGGGCGTGGAAGAAGGCATGATCGCGGGCGGCGGCGTGGCCCTGTTGCGCGCCTCCGAGGTCCTTGAGAAATTCAAGGGCGAGGATGAGGACGAAAGCACGGGCGGCCTGATCGTGCGCCGGGCTCTGCAGTCTCCCATCCGCCAGATCGCGGAAAACTCCGGCTTCGAGGGCTCCGTCGTGGTCCAAAAAGTCCTGAGCTCTTCAAACGGCATCGGCCTTAACGCGGCCAGCGGCGAATACGTCGACCTGTTCAAGGCCGGCATCGTCGATCCGCTGAAAGTCACCCGCACCGCGCTTGAAAACGCGGTGTCTATCGTGGGCACCATCCTGACCACGGAGTGCTTGATCTCGGATATTCCCGAGAAGAAAGAAACTTCGATGCCGGGGCACCCTCACGGCGGAGACATGTACTAGGCGCTACCGCGCCTAGTACTGATGTCCCCTGCGGGGAATTCCGCTGGACATCATGTATTAGCGCGCGGAGCGCGCAACACTGACGTCCATATAAGAATATCCGTTGGACGTCATGTGCTAAGCACACAACCCCCGGGCGGGAAACTCCCGGGGGTTGTTGTTTTATACCCCGATTTTTGATAAAATAACATGTCGGTGATCCTTGACAACTTAAAAAAAATACGCTATCGCATACGCGCGGCAGCCGAAAAATCGCGACGCGATCCCGCTGATATCGAGCTTGTGGCCGTCACCAAGTACGCCGGTGCGCACAGCGTCAAAGAACTTTTGGAATCGGGCCTGGTTAAGGCGCTCGGCGAGAGCCGGGTGCAGGAGGCCTTAACCAAAAAGCAGGCTTTAGGCGCTGGCGCAGCCGAAGCGCAGTGGCGCTTGGTGGGCCATCTGCAAACCAATAAAGCCAAACAGGCTATACAAATTTTTGACGCGATAGATTCGCTGGACAACCTTAAACTGGCCGAAGTCCTGGAGCGGCAGTTAGCGCAGCAGAACCGAAAATTTCCGGTGTTAGTCCAGGTCAAGCTCAGCGATAAGGAGACGCAAAGGGGAGTAGCGCCGGAGGCGCTGGGAGAATTCTTGCAGAACTTGAAGATTTGCCCTCATCTCGATATTCAAGGCTTGATGACTATCGCCCCTGAACTTGAACCCGTTGAGACTGTCAGGCCTTATTTCCGGCGTCTTCGGGAAATTGCCGCAGACTTGTTTCAAAAGCCGGCTCAATTATCAATGGGAATGAGCCGCGATTTTGAAGTCGCCGTGGAAGAGGGAGCCACCCTCGTGCGCGTCGGCAGGTCGCTTTTTTCATGATAACAACTAAGGGAGGACATCCATGATCGTTAAAGTTCGCGTCATCCCCAACGCCCCGGACAACGAAGTTGTAAGCCGCATCGGCAGCGTGCTGCGGGTCAAAGTCACCGCTCCCGCCGTTGATGAGAAGGCCAATCAGGCCCTGAAAAATTACCTGGCGGAGTTTTTCGAAGTCACGCCCCGCAAGGTCAATATTCTGCGCGGAGCCAACGGCCGCGAGAAAACGGTGGAGATCATCGGCCGCACTGAGGAACAGCTCAAGCGGGTGATGGAATCCATACCCTGAAGAAATTCCCTCTAAAAGACGCAGCCTCCCCCCTGGAATGGAGGGGCGACCACCTTAGAGTGCTCGACCAGCGGCGGCTTCCGCATCGCCGAGCCTTCATCGACTGCCGGTCGGCTTTGGATGTGGCCAAAGCCACGCGTTCCATGGCTTTGCGCGGAGCCCCGTTAATCGGGGTAGCCGCCCCGCCTTCGGCAAGGCCCGGCCCACCGCCGTGAATCTCTCCCATGCCGTGGACTATATGCTCGCGCAAGCCAAGGGCTTCGGCGGCGATATGGCCGCTCATTTGATGAAGACAAAGAAAATCGACGCCGTCATCGTGGGTTGCGACCGCATCGCCGCCAACGGCAAAGAACTGCGCAAGATACTGTCATGACGGGAAAAATGACGAAAATCCTGGCCACGCTGGGCCCGGCCTCGGCAAAACCCGAAGTGATGAAGGCCCTGCTCAAGGCGGGGGTTAACGCCTTCCGGCTCAACTGCTCGCATGCCTCCATGGCGCAACTCGCGCGCAACGTCAAGCTTATCCGCAATACCTGCGATCAATTTGGATTTCCCTGCTCCATAGTCATGGATCTACAGGGCCCGCGGCTGCGCGTCGGGCGCCTGCGCAACGGCGAGAGCGTATTGCTTAAGAAAGGCTCGCGCATTCGCATCACGATCAACGACGTCCCCGGCACCGACAAGGAAATATCGACCAATTTCAAGAGCCTGCCCAGGGCGGTCTCCAAAGGCTCGCAAATACTGCTTGATGAAGGCAGCATCGTGCTTAACGTCGAGAAAGCCGGCCGCAAGGACGTGGAATGCGAGATCGTGGTCGGCGGCCTGCTTAAAGAGCATAAGGGCATCAACCTGCCGGGAGCCGAAATCGACCTGCCCTCGCTGACCTCCAAGGACATCAAGGACCTGCAGATGGGCCTGAGATTGGGCATAAACCACGTCGCCCTGTCCTTTGTCCGCAGCCCCGATGATATCCAGCAAGTGCGCAAAATAATCAACGACGCGAATGCCCTGACGCGCATCATCGCCAAGATCGAGCATCCCCTGGCCATTATCCGCATCCATCCCATTTTAGACGCCGCCGACGGCATCATGGTGGCCCGCGGGGATTTGGCGGTCGAGCTTTCCGCCGCCGAGGTCCCCGCCGCCCAAAAGCAGCTGATCAGCAAGGCCAACATGGCCGGCAAGCTCTGCATCGTAGCCACTCAAATGCTTGAATCCATGATCACTCATCCCACGCCGACCAGGGCCGAGGCATCGGATGTGGCCAACGCGATTTATGACGGCGCCGACGTGGTCATGCTCTCCGGAGAAACCGCCGTCGGCCAATACCCGGTCGAGGCCGTAACCATGATGTCCGATATCATCTCGAAGGCTGAAAATTCTCCCTTTAAATACGGCCTGATACCCAGGGGCCTGACCGACACGAAAGTCACAGGCTTTGCCCACGCCCTGGCGCGCGCCGCGCACGACGCCTGCGACGTCACCGGCGCTGAAGCCGTGGTCGTTTATACCCTCACCGGCTGGTCGGCCCGGGTTATGTCGAAATACCGCCCCAATGCGCCGATTTACGCTTTGACGCCGCGCAAATCGACTTATAATCAACTGGCCTTATATTGGGGTGTAACCCCTGTGATTTGCCCCCTGGATAAGTCCACCGACGCGATGCTGGGCAAGGGAGAGCGCATCCTGCTTAAGACCGGCTTGGTTCATGGGGGGCAAACTGTGCTCATCACCGCAGGCGGCACGGCCAAACACAAGGCCTCCAACATGCTCAAGATCCAGGTCATCGG
>Ga0155452_1288_pt1 | contig 15483 bp, 16 predicted proteins | sample RifCSPhighO2_02_FD_111900 | JGI IMG/M metagenome (GOLD analysis project Ga0155452, IMG submission 111900) | Elusimicrobia bacterium RIFCSPHIGHO2_02_FULL_57_9
CTTGCAAAATGGAACGGCCTCACTGGACGCTATTAGGATTTTCATCCGCTATGGTGGAAAGGGGCGGCATATCCTCGAGACTCTTTAAGCCGAAGTGCCGCATGAAATCCATCGTGGTTCCGTACATGAGCGGCCGTCCCACGGTCTCCCTCCTTCCCACGACTTTAATCAGGCGCTTTTCAAGCAAGGTTTCCAACGCCGCGATCACCTCGACGCCGCGGACATCCTCGATCTCGGCCCTGGTCAACGGCTGCTTGTAGGCGATGATCGAGAGGGTCTCCAGCGCGGCCGTGGAAAGCTTCATGGTCATCCGGTCGCAGAAGAGTTGGCGCACGAACGGGGCGTAAGCCGGCGAGGTGGCCATTTGAAAGCCCTCGGCCACTTCCATCAGCACAACGGGCAGCCCCTTGCCTTCCAGCTCCTGGCGGATCTCGGCGATAAGCGCGGCGATGCGCGCGGCGTCCTTGGCTCCCGTGACCTTGTTTAAATGCTCAAGGCTTAAGGGGCGGTCGGTAATGAAAAGCAGGGTCTCCAGGACCTTCTTAAGTTCTTCATTGTTGTCGCTAATTAACGGCGGCGTCTCCAATGGCATCGGTTCGAACCTCCTTCATGTATATCATAATTTTGGCGAAATTCCCTTCCTGACGGATAAAAATCCTCTGCAGCTTGGCAAGCTCGAGCATGGCTAAAAAGCAGCTCACGATCCCGCGCCTCTTGGTTTCGCCGAAAAATATCTCCTCCCAGGCGACAGCCGGCCGCTTTTCAAGCAGAGATAATATTTTGGCGATCTTTTCCTCGATGGGAAACTCCTCGCCCAGCACTTCGCCGCTATGCTCCTCGGCGCGGTCCAGCACGTCCTTGAGCGCCGAGAGCAGGTCGAACATGCCGATATTCAGCGTTTTTTCGGTTTCCTCGAAATGCGGCAGCCCGCGGTAATAAACGTCTTTATACTCCTCGCCGCGTCTTTCCAGAAATTTAGCTGCTTCTTTAAATTTCTGATACTCGACCAATTTGGCGACCAGTTCCGCGCGCGGATCCGGGCCTTCTTCGGCCGATGGCGCCGAGCTGGGCAGCAAGGTCTTGGCCTTGATGGCCATAAGCGTTGAGGCCAGAACCAGAAAGTCCCCCGCCATATCCAGATTCAGTTCCTTCATCATCTCCAAATAAGCCAAGTACTCTTTGGTGATATGGGAAATGGGGATGTTGTAAATGTCGAGATCGTCTTTCTTGATCAAAAACAAAAGCAGGTCCAGCGGACCTTCGAACATTTCCAGGCTGACTTGATAGGACATTATCTTAACCTCAAGTTAATCTCATGGCGCGGCGCACTTGGCGCATGGTCTCGGCCGCGACGGCTTTGGCCTTGCGCGCGCCTTCCTCGAGTATTTGTTCCACCATCTTGGGATCCGCGCCGTAACGCTGGCGCTCGGCGCGAAAATCGGCGAACGGCTTTCCCAATATTTCCAAAAGATCCTTTTTATCGGCCACGCAGCCCAGTTGCCCGGCCCGACATTTCACGCCCGCTGTTTCCCAATCGGAATTATACAGTTTGTGCAGGGCATAAACCACGCAGCCCGGCGGATTTTCCGGACCGGGATCGGGATGGCCCGGGGTGTCGGCGCGCAGCTTCTTGGGATCTGTGTACAGTGCCATGACTTTATTCTCCAGCGACTCCGGCGTTTCATACATATCCACCGTATTGCCGCAAGACTTGGACATTTTACGGCCGTCGATGCCCGGCAGTTTCGGCGTCTGCGTTAAAATGGGTTGAGGCTCGGGAAAAACATCGCCGTAAAGAGAGTTGAAGCGCCGCGCGATCTCTCGGGAAAGCTCCAGATGCGGCAGCTGATCCTGGCCCACCGGAACTCCCTGCGCCTTATAGATTAAAATATCGGCGGCCTGAAGCACGGGATAACCGAGAAAACCGAAGGTGCGCAGGGAGGCGTCAATCCGTTCCTTGTCCGGCGCCTCTTTTACGGCGGTCGCGCCCTTTTTGCCTTGTTGCGCGGCCTTACTCAATTTGGTCTTGGCCAGCTCCTGGAGCTGCTCTTTCCAGGTAGGATTATTCTCGAGCCAGGATAAGGGCGTCACCATTCCAAGCAAAACGGCCAGCTCCGCGTGCTCCGGAACGTCCGACTGCTTGAAAAGCACGCACATCTTCGGATCCAATCCCGCCGCCAGCCAATCGAGCACCGTCTCGCGGATATTTTCCTGAAGCTTGCCGGTGTCTTCATAGCCGGTGGTGAGCATATGCCAATCCGCCAGAAAGTAGTAGCACTGATACTCATTCATCAGGGAAACCCAATTGCGCAAAGCGCCCCAATAGTTGCCGAGATGCTGGCGGCCTGTGGGCCGGCTGCCCGAAACAACGATAGCGGACCGGCTCACCAGATCAACCCCAGCCTGGCCAAGAATCCCAAGGCGAACAAGGAGGGTTTGGTGATCAACGGCCTGATCAGCCCTAGAGCGATCAGCGCGATAATGATGGCGAATCCATAGGGAATATGCCGCTCATAGCGCAGCCTGGCTTCCGGCGGCAGCAAGCTGCTTAGGACTTTGCTGCCGTCAAGAGGATGAACGGGCAGCAGATTAAAGAAAGCCAGGAATATATTGACGCTCACGGCGAAAAACAGCGCGTTAAGCATCGTGCCCTGGAATTGCGGGAAAAAAGCGGGCATGCTGGCGATCGATTTAAAAAGCAGGGCGGCGCCGAAACTCAGGATGATGTTGGAAACCGGGCCGACGGCCGCCACCAGAAAAAGCGGCCAACGCCCGCCGCGCAGCCGGTGAGGATTTACCGGCACGGGCTTGGCCCAGCCGATCATGGGCCAATGCTGGAACAGGCAAAGCGCGGGCAGAACCAGGGTTCCGATCGGATCCACATGCACGGCGGGATTGAAGGAAAGCCGCCCCATTGTTCGCGCCGTATCGTCGCCGTGGCGCAGGGCCATCCAGCCGTGGGAAACTTCGTGGACTATTATGGAGAAGAACAATATAGGAAGCTGGACAATCCATTCCACGACGGCTATCTTAGCCTTTTACAACATGCCGCCGCAACCAATTCATCGCCTGCGAACGAGAGGAAATCTTTCCGCTCCACTGGGCTTTGGCGGCCGCGTCCAAAATGCGGCGGTAATCCTTCCCGGGAGCCAAGTTCAGGGCTTTAAGGTCCTCGCCGTTGATCATCAGCGGCTTGAGCGCAAACTTGGCGAGCTTCGGGAAAGCCTGCGATAAGAGCCGGACGGTTAAAGTTGGCAGTTCCATTCGCGGAGAAGCGCGCAAGCGCGCTATTTCCAATGTCTCGATTATTTGAAGCGCGAACTCATGCGGCAAAGGAAGGGAACGGATGAATTTTCCCCCTTCCACGGTCCCCAAGGCCAAGGCCATGGCGCCCAGGCGCTGCTCCGGACCCTGCAACGAACATTTCTTCGGCCAATTCAGGCTCGGATTGATCAATTGAAGATAGCCCCATCGGCGCAGGCGATGGATGGCGCAGGCCGGATCTTTCTCATCTAGCACGCACAACAACTCCTGCATCAGCCGGTGCCGGGATAGCAGCGCGGCATAACCCTTGTCCAGCGCTTCCTTCGTGTTTTGCGTCAGGTCGCTCGCCAAGCGCAACCCGAAACGGCAGGAAAACCGCGCCGCCCGGAAAACGCGCGTGGGGTCGTCTCGAAAACCGGCTGGATGCAGCGCGCGCAGAACCCGGGCGCGCAAATCGTCCCAACCCCCGTAGGGATCAATCAACTCCGCGGAAGAACCGGAGGATAGGCGAAGAGCCATGGCATTAATGGTGAAATCCCGCCTGAACAAATCTTCTTGAAGCGGAGCGGCGCTCACTGCTTGAGGCAAGCACGCCGGGGTCGGGTAGGATTCCCGCCGGCTCATGGCGCAATCAACGCGCAGGTTTTTCCCTAGCACGCGCAAAGTGCCGAATCGCCCGAAAGCCTGCGCCTCGGCTTTAATCCTCCCGGCGCAGAAACGCGCCAAGGGCGCGGGATCGCCTTCCGTCACCAAGTCCAAATCCGAGGTCTTAAACCCTAAAATCCAATCGCGCACGCAGCCGCCGACAACGTAGGCAGGCAGATTCAACGTTTCGGCTTGAGCGGCTAAGGGCTTAAGAATTTTTTGCCAAGCGACCGGTATTTTAACCGAACGTGCCGGTCCGGGCACCTGGCGCGGTAGCGCCTGATGCCGTGCCCGAAAGTATTTCCTTATCGGGCACGGCATCAGTTGGATTTGACGATGGAAGCGGGAGGCAAGCCCGCGTCCGGGGATGATTTCAACCACCGCAAATAGGCGTCGAAAGAGGTCAGCCGGTCATTGACGGCGATCACCTTTTCCAAGCCTCGAATCACGCCTTCCTTACCGACGGCTCCTCCCTGCGCCGGCACATAGGGCAAAGCGCCTGGGATTTCATTCTGCCGCGCAAACGACGGACTGACCCGGTAAAGCACAAGCCCCAGATCCGAGGCGATCGCTTCCATGACCTCCCGCTCTTCCCCGCAATAATCGTCTTTTTCCAAGACCAGGGCCAGCTCTTCCTGGCCAAAAAATATTTGGGGCTCTATTACCAGGGAGATTCCTTCTCCGATGGTTTGCTTCAAGATCACGAAATCATCGTGCATTTTTTGCAGCCAGAATTCTTTCTTCTCGCGATAAGACTCCGGAAATACAAAAGCCAGCAATTCCGCCGTGGGATCAAAATAGATGTAAGGCTCCAGCGGAAAAAACGCCGTCTCGCATTCCGGGCACATGATCAGGTTGCACTCGCGAAAAAGCACGAACAGGCGCAGTTCCGGGCTTTTATCCCCGCGGATGAAGCTCCATATCTCGGCATCGAAAGGTTCGCAGCCTTTGGGGCACTTGGCTTCTACGGCTCCCTTAAAGGACATCTGAATTTATTATATAAAAGGGGCCGCTATTATTGAGCGATGCGTTTAAAATATTCCTTGATAATTCCGTCATAGGAGCCGGGCCGGTTTTCCTGCAGCGATTTTTCCAGCTCCTGGCGGATTTCCTTGGGCGGCAAATAGTCCTTGGCCGAGGGCAGCTCCACCAATCCGATTTGAGTTCCGTACATGCCTCCGCTTCCCATGGTCCGCACACCCGTGGCCCGGCGCCCGAAAGGCCGGCCCAGAGCGGCCTGAATATTCTTCTGGCCTCCGGCCAACTGGCTCATTTCCCGGTTGCCTTGATTAAGCAAGGAAAGGGTGTTTTCTTGATGCGTGCGGGCCCGGCTTGAATCGCCTTTTTGCAGCGCCCGTTCGGCTTCGGCCTGCTCGCCTTGCGCGCCCTCGACTTTCTGCAAGATGGCGCGGGGCAAAGGCGCTAGCTGCGCCGCGATGGATTCCAAGACGCCTTGCAGTCTTCCAGTTTTGCGCCGTATATCGCCCTGGCCCCTGGCCGCCGCAGCGGACTCTTCGCCGGGAGTCTCGTCCATGACGGCAGGCCCCTGTTCCAATTTCCCCCGGATTTTATCTTCGCCTAAGGCAAACCATTCATAGCCGGACGCCTCGGACGGCTGGATCGCGCCAAGAAATCTCAGACTCGCGGAAATGGATCTCAGCCATTTATCCGAGTCGCGGACCTGGCGGGCGTCGAATTCAGCCTTGACCGCCCGCATTTCAGCCAGCGCGTTGCCCGGAAACCAGGGCCCGCGCGAAGCGGCGGTGTCGATCAATACGCCCTGTTCCCGCGACAACTCGGCCAGCAACTCCTTTTGCGCCTGAAGCTTGCGTCCTAGATGGCGCTCGCCCAGCTTCTGGGTTTTCTCGAGAGCCTGAGATTGATCCCCCACAACCTCGCTCCATAGGGCCTGAGCTTTTTCCATGCGCTCGGCGGCCTGGCGCGCCATGCCCGAAGCCTCCTCGCCGGCGGCCGCCTGGGCCAAGGCCTTTTGAATTTGCGCAAGCTCCTGCGACAACTGATCGGCCTGGCGCAGGGCTTGGGCCAAATCCCCTTGGGATAAAGCCCGGCTAAGCGCGTCGGCCGATTGGCGCGCGGCGTCCAAGGCGAGAGTGTAGGTCTTGCGCGCCATCGCCTCGGCGCTTTGCGCATCAACCTGAGGCAAGGCTTCTATGGCTTTCTGCAGGGACTGCATCTGTTGCTGAAGCCTGGAGAGAGCGGAGCTCAACTTTCCCATCGCCCCGGGCGAAGAAGCTTTGCCGCCTTCCTTGTTGGCCATGGCATCCAAGGCGGACTGCATGGCATCGGCGTTCTGGCTCATGCGGCTGGCTTGGGTGTAAAAATCTTGCAGGTCCTGAAGCCTGCGCCCCTCATCGAGCAATCGCGCGGCCTTCTTGACCTGGCTGGAAAGTCCGGCATGCATTTTCTCCGCTTCCTTAAAATCGCCGGCCGAGCCGGATGCAAGCGCCGAGGGAAGTCCCCGCCTTCGCGACTGTTCCAGATCTTCGGCCAGTTCGCGGGCCTGCTGGGAGAGGCCCGGATTGGCGTAGACATCGCGCTCCATGGAGGAGGAAAGCTCGGAAAGCAGGCCGACCGATTCCTTCCAGGCCTCAGCAAGCCCCGCCTGTTCGGCCTCCAGCTCCTGAGATTTTTGGGCCGCCGATAAGGAACGCGCGCGCTCCTGCTTGTCGCCCAAAGATTTCAGTCTGTCTTGGGTCTTGCGCCATAAATTCTCCATTTGGGCATGAGCCGATTCAAAATCCACGATTTCAATGGAGCCCTTTTGAGACACCCCGCTCTGCGCCGAGGCGGCGTTGTCATAAGCTTTAAGCCGGAACTCGATCTTGCCATGGCCGAGAGCCGCCAATTCCAGGGGATGATCGCCCAAGAACTCAAGCCGGCCCGTGAATCGCTGAAGAGGAATTTCCCGTTCTCCGGCCCGGGAGCGCAGCAGCAGGGTTAGGCGGCTTAAGCCCGCGTCATCTCGCGCGCGGTAGATGATCGGGATGGTGTCGGCCGGACTGGCCTGCAGCGCAATAACGGGCGAAAGCAATTCGATTACGGGCGGCTGATCGGCCAAAGCCCTAAGCGCGTAAAGCACCGGGCTGGGATCCCGGCGCCCATCGGCGGATTGCAGTTCAAAACGCAAACCCGCGTCTTCCCGTACCAGCAAGCCGGCCTCGTAATCGCCCGAGGGCAAAGCCTTAAGGGGAATAGCCGAAATCGGCGAGGCGGCCGGCATCACTCTTAAAAGGGCTTGAGCCAGGGGTTGATTGGGCCGACCCTTGAATGTGACCCAGAGCCCGGAGCGCAGCGAAAGCGGCTCAACCGAATTCAATGGAATGGCGACGGGATTGGGCCCGTGAAGCGTGGCCGTAATGGAATCCAGCTGCGGCAAAGCCGCCGGCGTCAAGGAATAAGTGCGGCTGCGCAAATCCCGCCAGGAAACATAATAGGGCAAGGCTGAAGTAAGCTGGCTGACGGTGAAGCCGGCCATGCTCCCGCTGTTATTGTCCCAACGCGCCGAAGCCCAGCCGCCGGGCCCTTTAAGCCAGAGTTTTAGCTCCCGCCGGTCGCGGGCGACGACGGACGGCTCGGTCCATGCGACGGTTATGGCCGCGGCCTTCCCCCAATCCAGCACGGCGTCGCCGGGGCTGACGCGCAGAAATTTCTCCAAAGGCATGTCCCGCCATGGGGCGGCGACTCTCTCCCAAGAGGGGCTTGCTTTAAGCCAAGGCAAGGTAAGGGCCGCCAACAGGGCCAGCGCCCCCAATCGGCCGGCGGCCGCTGAAAGACGCAGCGGAAATACCGGCCGCTTGGGCAAATCGTCGAGAAGCGCCTCGGTCCGTTCCCGGTGGGCTTGCTTAAGCCGTTCGGAAGTATAGCGGTCCTGATTGCCGCGGGAAAGCTCCCAGGCGGGCCGCAGGTAATCCTTAAGCTGCGGGAATTCATGGGCGGCGGCGTCTAAAATCTTGCCCCAATCAAAAGTCAGCCAAGGAACCAGCAGCCAAATATGGATCCCGGCGGCGAGGGCGCCCCAATAGGCGGCAAAAAGCAGCCAGCGCTCGAACTGGGGCAGGGAAAAAAGATGATCGGCCCACAATATCAAAATCGCCAAGGCCGCCGCGCCGAAAAGCAGCCGGATTAATCCATCGAGAACCGAGAGCCGGAAAAATTCACTTTTCCAAGCGTCGATGCCTTTGAGATCCACCCCGGGATTATATCATGCGCGGTAGCGCATGATACTGGCCGGCATAAGGCAGTGCTTTGCCGGCCATGTATCATGCGCGGTAGCGCATGATACTGGCCGGCATAAGGCAGTGCTTTGCCGGCCATGTATCATGCGCGGTAGGAAACGACGGTGGTTAATTCGGAAGAATCGGCCTGCTTAAGCTGGGCCTTGTTTTCCACGAGGCGGGTATTCATGCCCGGATTTTGGGCTCTCTCGACTTCCATCATAATGTCCTCGGCTCTTTCCAGGCGCAGGAAATTCTTGTCGGCATAGGCGGCCTTCCAAAAGGCCGCGATATCCGCGGGCACATCCCAATCATGGAGAATCTTGTCCAACAGCACCTTAAGCACCATGCACAGGCCTGTAAGCCCAACGGCCAATATCACCCAAAACTGAAAGTAAGCTTCCATAATCTCAGATCCCCCGGGATCGCTGCCAGTATAGGATGCCGCAGCCGTCTCCGTCAGGTGTCTTAAGGCCTAGTCGACGGTAGGTCATAAGTCCCGGAGGCGCAGGCATCGGATTTCGCCGTCCGATATTCCATTTTCTTAAAAAGCATGTATAGCAAAGTCTTGATGAATTGCACGCGGTTGAAGGAATTCATCCCGCGCATCACAGGATCGGCGTGATCGATCCCGGGAGCCTGGACATGAAAGTGGTATGATAGTAATCGGCGATTATGGGGAATTTCCGCCTAAAATCCAAGTTCAAGCCCGCCGGGGACCAGCCCCGGGCCATTGAGCAATTGACCCGGCGCGCTCGCGAAGGCGCGCGCTCACAGGTCCTTCTCGGCGTCACCGGCTCGGGCAAGACTTACACGGCCGCCCAGGTGATTCAGAATCTGAACCGGCCGACCTTGGTGATATCCCCCAACAAGGTGCTCGCCGCCCAGCTTTACGCCGAATTTAAATCCTTTTTCCCGGATAACGCGGTCGAATTTTTTATTTCCTATTACGATTACTATCAACCCGAAGCCTATGTGCCTTCCACCGATACTTATATCGAGAAGGATTCCTCGATCAATGACCGCATAGACCGCCTGCGCTTGAAAGCCACCAGCGCCCTTCTGGCCCGGCGCGACGTGATCGTGGTGGCCTCGGTTTCCTGCATCTATAATATCGGCTCGCCGGAGAATTACCGCAAAACTATGATTTCCCTGGAAGTCGGCTATAAAATCTCGCGTACCACCTTATTGGAAAAGCTGGTAGGAATCTACTATGAGCGCAACGAAATGGAGTTCATCCGGGGCAAATTCCGAATCAAGGGAAATGTCATCGATATTTTCCCGGCCCACATGGAAACGGCCATCCGCGTCGAACTGAATGACGAAGGCATCGCCTCGCTGACGGAATTCGCGCCTTTGACCGGAGCCAGGATCAAGAGCCTCTCCCGAGAATCGATTTATCCCGCCAAGCATTTCATCACCGCCAATGAGGAGCGCGAAAGGGCCATAGTGGCGATTGAAGAGGAATTAAAGGATAGAACGAAATATTTTAAATCAAAAGACCTGCTGCTGGAGGCTGAACGCCTCCAGCAGCGTGTTCGTTACGACATGGAAATGCTGCGCGAAGTCGGCTTCTGCCACGGCATCGAAAACTATTCCCGGCCCCTTTCCGGCCGCGCGCCGGGCGAGCGCCCGTTCTGCTTGATGGATTATTTCCCCAAGAATTACCTGCTTTTGATCGACGAATCCCACGTCACGGCTCCGCAAATCCGGGGGATGCATGAAGGCGACCGCTCGCGCAAGCAGACCTTGGTTGATTTTGGCTTTCGCCTGCCGTCCGCCATGGACAACCGCCCGCTCAAATTCGACGAATTCGAGGCTCTGGCCGGACAAACCATTTTCATCTCGGCTACCCCGGGCCCTTATGAACTTAAAAAAACTCAGGGCGAGATCGCGGAGCAGATCATCCGGCCTACCGGCTTGATCGATCCCGAGGTCATCGTTCATCCCACCAAAGGCCAATTAAACGATCTCATCACGCGGATTTCCGAGCGCGCCGAACGCAAGCAACGGGTTTTGGTCAATACCCTGACCAAGCGCACGGCCGAAGATCTGACCACGTTTCTAGCCGGCAAGGGTCTGCGCGTGCGCTATATGCACTCGGATATCGTGTCTCTCGAGCGCATCGAGATCATGCGGGAGCTTCGCCAAGGCCGGTTTGACGCCTTGATCGGCATCAACCTGCTGCGCGAAGGCCTGGATTTGCCGGAGGTCTCCTTGGTGGCCATCCTCGGCGCGGACCATGAAGGCTTTCTGCGCTCCGAAACCACCCTGATTCAGATATCGGGCCGGGCCGCCCGCAATCTCGGCGGACAAGTCGTGCTCTACGCCGATCAAAAAACCGGCTCCATGGAGCGCGCCTTGGCTGAAATGTCCCGCCGGCGAAAAAAGCAGCTTGAGCACAATAAGCTTCACGGCATCAAACCCAAAAGCATTGTCAAAGCGGTCGAAGAATTGGAAGAATTCCAGTCTGCGGCCAAACGCGAGGGCACGACCTTGCTGCGCGACACCGGACGGCCGCTGAGCGCCAAGGACGTCCCTGTTTTATCCGAGGAACTCGAGACGCAGATGAAAGAAGCCGCCGATAATCTGGATTTCGAATCGGCCGCATTCTTGCGCGATCAACTCTTTGAGCTTAAAGAGATGTCGGCCGTCAAAACCGCGAAGAAAATCAGGACCAAGGCATGAACATCAAACAATTGATCCGGGCAGCCTTGCGCGAGGATTTTGGGTCTCGCGGAGATGTGACCACCCGGTTTTTCATCCCGCCGCAAACGCGCCTATCGGGCAGGATCATAGCCAAGGAAAAGGGGGTGATCTGCGGGACGGAAATCGCCGGCAAGGTGTTTCACGCCGCCTCATCCGCTTGCCGCGTAAAAATATTGGTCCGGGATGGCCGGCCCGTGCGGCCGGGGCAAACCGTCATGAAGGTCTCGGGCGGCCCCGCCCTCCTATCCGCGGAAAGAACCGCGCTTAATTTCCTCCAGCGCATGTCCGGCATCGCCACCTTGACCGCGGCCTACGCGCGCGGCCTGCGCGGCAGCCGCGCCAAGGTCTACGACACCCGAAAGACCTTGCCCGGCTGGCGCGAACTGGATAAATACGCGGTGCGCCGCGGCGGAGGAATCAATCACCGCATGGGCCTCTACGACGCCGTCCTGGTCAAGGACAATCACTGGTCCTGCGGCCGCGATATCGTCGAAAGCGTAAAAACCGTGCGCCGGAAATACCCCGGCATGAAGGTGGAAATCGAAGCGGCCGGCTTTCCCCAAGTCCGCCTGGCGCTTGAAGCCGGCGCCGATATCATTCTGCTCGATAACATGCCGGGGGGCGATTTGCGCCGCGCCATCAAGATTATCCGCAAGGCGGCGCCGAAAACCGCCATCGAAATATCCGGCGGCGTAAGCCTGAAAAACATCCACGCCTTGGGACGCTTGGGGGCCGATCGCATTTCCGTGGGCCGCATCACTCACAGCGCCCCCGCCCTCGATCTCAGCCTGGAAATCCCATGAACCCGATGCCCGGCATCTCCCAGATTTTGCATTTGCCTCAAACCGATTCCACGCAGACCGTGGCCCACTTCCTGGCTGAAAAGGGCGCCTCGGACCGCACCCTGGTTTGGGCCGACCGGCAAACAGCCGGCCGCGGCCGCCTTGAGCGCAAATGGGCATCCCCGAAAGACGGGCTCTATTTCTCCCTGGTCATACGACCCAGCTTTTCGCCGCAACGCCTGGCTGATTTAAGCCTGATGACCTCACGAGCCGCGGCGGCGGCCTTGACCCAGCATGCCGGCATTGAAACCCTGGTCAAGCCACCCAACGACGTGCTGGGAATAAAAAAAGGGAAGGCAAAAAAAATTTGCGGGATTCTCATCGAAGCCTCGGGTGGACCCCAGCGCCTGGAATGGGTCGCCGTAGGGGTCGGCATCAATGTGAACTCCACCCCCCCCGGTCTGCCCGACGCCTCCAGCCTTAAGGATTTAACCGGAAAGTACTGGGATCTGACGGAAGTTTTACGCGGCTTTTTAAAATCCTTCTTCAGGTCCTATGAGGACTTGTAATAGCCAAAATTATCGTATAATGCCGATATGATAGACACATTTCTCACTCGTGCCGGTTATGAAAAACTCGCCAATGAGCTGGGGCCGCTTAAAAAGCAGAAAGTCCAGCTTTCCCAGGACATCGCCGAGGCGCGCGAGAAAGGGGATCTTAAGGAAAATGCGGAATACCACAGCGCCAAGGAACGCCTGGGCGAGATCATGAGCCGCATCGCCAAGATCCAGGACAAGCTGCAAAACGCCAAGATCATCGATGAGCTTAAAATCCCTCGGGGAGTGGTTTCCGTGGGTTGCAAGGTCACCATGGAGGACGAAGACGGAGATTCCCTATCCTACATCTTGGTCGGCGAGGACGAATCGGATCCCACAGACGGAAAAATTTCCGTCTATTCCCCCTTGGCCCAAGGCATCCTGGGCAAAAAAATCGGGGAACAGGCGCAGGTGGAACTTCCCGCCGGAATACGCGGCTTTAAAATCCTGAAGGTCGAACCGGCCCTCTAAGAGCGGCGTCACCCAGCGCCGTGGAACTAGCCGCGGAACTTAAAAAGCAAGCTTTGCAGGCCGGCGCCGCCCTGGCAGGAATTGCCCCGGCCCAACCCCTTCCTCAAGCCTCCGCCTATGAAAAATGGATCGCGGCCGGCATGCAGGGCGGCATGGACTACATGGCCCGCAACGCGCAATCGCGCAAGGACATCGCGCATTGGTATCCCGAGGCGAAATCCGTTTTGATCTGCGGTTTCAGCTATGCGTCAACGCGCCAGGCGAGCGTAAAATCCGGGTATGGGCGCCTGGCGCGTTATTCCGTTTTTCCCGATTATCATCCTGAACTTAAAAAGAGAATGAAAAGCATCCTGGACTGGTTAAAAACAACCGTTCCTAAAGCCGATGGACGAATCTTCGTAGACACCAGCCCCTTGCTGGAACGGCTCTACGCCCGCTACGCGGGCGTAGGATTCGTAGGCAAGAACACCATGCTGATCGCCCCCAAGCTGGGCTCCTACTTCCTAATCGCCGGCCTGGCGATCAACATCGAGCTGGCCAGCGATGAGCCGGTGCCCGATCACTGCGGCAGCTGCAACCGCTGCCTCAACGCCTGCCCCACCGATGCCTTTGCGCAGGAGCGCGTGCTGGACGCCGGCCGCTGCATCGCGTACTTCACCATCGAACATCGCGGTGGCATTCCCGAGGAATTTCGTCCTGGCATCGGCGATTGGATCATGGGTTGCGACGTCTGCCAGGAGGTCTGCCCCTGGAACCGCTTTGCCCTGGCCGGCGAGGTTTTTAAGCCGCAGTTCGAAACGTCCCAAGATCTTGCCGAACTCGCCCGCATGGATAACGCGGCTTTCAAAAAGCGCTTCGGAAAGACCCCGTTATCGCGGGCCAAACGCCGGGGCATCGTGCGCAATGCCCTTTTAGCCATGGGCAATTCCCGCGATCTGCGCTATCGCCCGCTTCTGGAGCGCGCCCGCAGCGACCCCGATCCCATCTTAAGCGAGCAAGCGACCTGGAGTTTGGCCCGTTTGCTCGATAATACCCAATCTTGATAGACTCTCCTTTCCCCGTGTCTCGAAAGAAAGTTATTTTTTGCCTGTTTCTCGTCCTTGGACGGAACGCCCTGGCCCAAGAGCAGGAGAAAGAGTTTAAGTCCCAGCGCAAGATTCCGCCTGGCATGGAACAGCCGCTGAGCGGCGGCGCTTTGTCGGGCCCGCTGCGCTGGATGCTCAAGCCCCTGGACCGCGGCATGTTCATACGCCTTCCGATCGTTGACACCGATCCCAACCGGGGCGTCACCACGGGAGTCATGCCCATTTGGGTGCTCAAACAAAAAAGCGGCGGCGACCGCATCGAAAAGATCTACGCTCCGTCCTTGACCTATAACTCGAATTTTTTTATCACCCCCACTTTCCGCTATTATTACTATCCCGCTCCCGACGAAACCTTGAATATACGCGGCTCCTTCGCCAGATACGAACGCGAAGCCATGGGAGAATGGGAAGACCAGACCTTCCTAGAGCGCGACATCGATTTTTCCATGCGCATCCAATACAGCATTGACGCCTCGCAGAGATTTTTCGGGATCGGCCCGGATACGCCCCAAACCGATGAAGCCAACTATAAGGAACTTTTTCTGCAGTATAAGGTTTTCGCCGGAGTACCCTTGGCGAAGGATTCCTTATGGAGGGTTCACGCGAGCAATCACGTGCGGGGCGAAAAAATAGGCAACGGCCCCTTGAAGGGCCTGCGCGGCTTTAACGACACCTACCCAGGCCTCGCCCCGCAGCATTACCAGCAAACCAACGAAATGCGCGCGATTTTAGACTATGACAGCCGCGATCATCAAGTCACCACCAGCGAAGGGAGTTTTTTCCAGGTTTACAGCGAACATTCCGTGCGGGGGCTGGCCAGCGCCTACGATTATAACCGCTACGGCGTGGACGGCCGTCATTTCTTTAAATGGCCTAATAAATCCCAAGTCACCGCCTTGCAATTCAAATACGAGCAGTTGATGGGTAATGCCCCCTTCTGGCTTCTGCCTAAGCTCGGGGGCAAATACAATCTCCGGGCCTACGGCGAGGGCCGCTATATCGACCGCGGCATGATGATGGTAAACGCGGAGCAGCGCATTGTTTTTTACAAACTTGATACCGCCGGGGTCGACACCGAGCTTGAAGTAGCGCCCTTCGCCGGCCTAGGCACGGTTCTTCACACCCCGGGCCGCATGGCGCGACGCTATATAAGGCCTGTCGTAGGCGCGGCCATCAGGGCCATCGCCCGGCCCCAGGTGGTCGGCTCGGTGGATTTCGGGGTCGGCCAGGAAGGCCTTGCGGCTTTCATGGATATCAATTATTCGTTCTAGCCGGCCCTTTGATCGGAATTTCCCCGGCAGCTGAACAGCTCAGCCGTACTTGTACTTCACGCCCATCCCGCCGTCGGGCCAGTCGCAGGCGATGTTGTCGAACGGACAGAGCATGCGGCAGGCGCCGCATTCGATGCAGTTTTCATAGTTGACGATAATTTTCCTGTGCGCGGCTTCCCACTCATAAACCTTGGCGGGGCACACCGTGGCGCAGGGCTTGTCCTTGCAGCTGGCCACGCAAGGGGCGTTTTGGGAAGAATCGCGCAAAGTGATGTGGGCGACCGGGGATTTTTTCCAATCCAAGGTCCCCAGCTTGGCTTCAACGCTTACGTCCGCTTTTGTCTCAGCCATTAAATCCCCACCTTGCGCAAAGGCCAAAGATCCCGCGCGATGCGCAGCAGGCCCCTCCTGCGCGCCATGTCGAA
>Ga0155452_1292_pt2 | contig 14560 bp, 11 predicted proteins | sample RifCSPhighO2_02_FD_111900 | JGI IMG/M metagenome (GOLD analysis project Ga0155452, IMG submission 111900) | Elusimicrobia bacterium RIFCSPHIGHO2_02_FULL_57_9
AATTCGCGGTGGGGGGGAAAGCGGCCCACGGCGGCTATTGCGGACCGGCGGTAAAACCAATCGCTTTGAACATGGTCAGTCAAATCGCCACCGATCCAGACACGCTTGGTCTGCCTATTTCGGGGATCGGCGGCATCTCCACCTGGGCTGACGCAGTGGAATTTATGCTTTTAGGATCTTCCTCCGTTCAATTATGCGCTGCCGTTATGCACTATGGTTTCAGAATCATCGATGAGCTCAACGCAGGGCTTGAGGATTGGATGGAAACCCAGGGCTTTAACAAGCTCTCCGATTTCATCGGCAAGTCCGCGCCTGCCATCGTGGATTGGAAAAATCTTAATCTTCACCACAAAACAACGGCGCATATCGATCATGCCAAATGCATTTCCTGCGATTTATGTTATGTCGCCTGTAATGATACGGCGCATCAGTGCATTGAATTAAGCGGCAAAGGCAAAAACGGGAGGAAGCCCAGCGTCACGGCAGAGGATTGCGTGGGCTGCAATCTCTGCGCGATTGTCTGCCCGGTGGATGGCTGCATCAGCATGAAAGAGGTTAAGACCGGACTGAAGCCTTTGAGCTGGGAGGAGTACTGCAACCAAGGGATGAAGGGGTATACGGAAGTTTATAAACGGATGCACGGCTAGAAAGAGTTTAGGAGGAGCAAAAAATGTCTCGAATTGTTAAATGCGGTTTGATTCAGATGTCCTGCGATTGGGCCACGCCCAAGCACGGTCTCGCCATAATCAAGAAAAAGATGATCGAGAAACATATCCCCTATATAGAAAGAGCGGGGAAACAGGGCGTGCAGATCCTGTGCATGCAGGAAATCTTTTACGGCCCCTATTTTTGCGCCGAGCAGGATGATAAGTGGTACGAGACCGCCGAGCAGGTTCCAGGGCCCACCACCCGGTTGATGCAGAAGCTGGCCAAGAAGCACAAAATGGTCATTGTCGTGCCGCTTTACGAGACACCCTCGACCGGAACCTATTACAACACAGCCGTGGTTATCGACGCTGACGGCAAAATCCTCGGCAAATACCGCAAGAACCACATCCCGCATTGCGCCCCTGGGTTCTGGGAAAAGTTCTACTTTAAGCCCGGAAACCTGGGCTATCCCGCGTTCGAGACGCGCTACGCCAAGGTGGGGGTTTATATCTGCTACGACCGGCATTTCCCGGATGGGGCGCGCATCCTGGGGCTTAACGGAGCGGAGATCGTGTTTAACCCTTCGGCCACCGTGGCCGGGCTGTCGGAGTATCTCTGGAAGTTAGAGCAGCCGGCCCACTGCGTGGCCAATCAATATTTTATCGGCGCCATTAACCGGGTCGGCACGGAGAAACCCTGGAATATCGGAGAGTTCTACGGCCAGTCCTATTTCTGCGATCCGCGCGGGCAGATGCTCGCCGTGGGCCCGCGCAACCGCGACGCCCTGGTCACCGCGAGCCTGGACTTTGATCAGATTCTGGAAGTGCGCAAGGTCTGGCAGTTTTTCCGCGATCGCCGGCCGGAAACCTATCAGGAACTGGTTCAGCAGCTGCCCTAACATGCTTCAGACATTGGCCGATAGCGATATCCACGAATACAAAGGCGACCTGTCGCAGTCGGCCTATTGGAACAAAGACCTCTCGCCGAGCTTGCGCTCGGCGAGGACTTGGGCGATAAAAGACATGATGGTGCTCTGGATATCCATGTGCGCCTGCGTACCTACGTACATGTTGGCCTCTTCGCTTATTGCAGTAGGCATGAACTGGTGGCAGGCGGTCATGACCATATTGCTGGGCAACTGCATTGTTCTGGTTCCAATGGTCTTAAATGCCCATGCCGGAACCAAATACGGCATTCCCTTCCCGGTATATTGCCGCCCGTCCTTCGGTATTTTAGGCGCCAATATTCCGGCCCTGCTGCGGGCGCTGGTTGCCTGCGGCTGGTTCGGCATTCAGGCATGGATCGGCGGCTGGGCCATTTTCAAGCTTTCCGCGATTTATTTTCCTTCGTTGGAAGCTTGGCCCAATTCCTTCGCCGGAATCAGCCTGCCGCAGCTGGCCTGCTTCCTGTTTTTCTGGGCGATCAATATGTATGTGATTTACAAGGGGGTTGACTCGATTCGCTTCCTGCTTAATATTAAGGCGCCTCTGCTCATCGTTCTGGGCCTGGCTTTGCTCGGCTGGGCTTATTGGCGCGCCGACGGCTTCGGGCCTATGTTCGCAGCGCCCTCGGCTTTCGCGCCGGGGCAACCCAAGGCCGGGCAATTCTGGGGCTTTTTCTTTCCGGCCCTAACCGGCATGATCGGATTTTGGGCCACATTGTCGCTGAACATCCCGGACTTCACCCGTTATGCCCGCTCCCAGAAGGATCAGATTCTTGGTCAAGCCCTAGGCCTGCCCGCCACCATGGGACTTTTCTCCTTTATCGGAGTGGCCGTGACCTCGGCGACTATCGTGATCTATGAAGAGAGCATCTGGGACCCCGTGATTTTGGTGACCAAGTTTACCAATCCCGTTGTTTTGGCCGTTGCTTTAGTTTCTCTTTGCATTGCGACGTTAGCGACCAACATCGCGGCTAACGTGGTCAGCCCGGCCAATGACCTGGCCCATCTCTGGCCCAAGAAAATCAATTTCCGCATCGGCGGTTATATCACCGGGGTCATCGGCATTCTCATGCAGCCCTGGAAGCTGATGGCCGACCCTTCCGGCTATATTTTCAAATGGCTGGTGGCCTATTCCTCGTTGCTTGGCTCCATCGGGGGCATTCTCATCTGCGACTATTTCGTGCTGCGCAATTGCAGCTTGCAAGTCCCCGAACTCTACCGCAAATCCGGCGCTTACTGGTATGAGAAAGGATTTAATCCCAAGGCGATCGCGGCCTTAATTCTGGGCATTCTACCCCTGATCCCAGGATTTCTAGGTACAATAGGCCTGGCTTCGATATCTGCCTGGTGGATCACGCTTTATCATTACGCCTGGTTTATCAGCTTTGGGGTATCGTTCGTGGTTTACTGGGCGCTGATGAGGCGGGATCAATAATGTTTAACATTAGAATGGCGTTGGCATTCTTATTCGTGACGACAGGGGCTTCGGCCCTTGAAGGGCCCGAAATACCTGAAAAGCAGGCTCAGCCCAAGATCATCTCGCAAGAGGCTTGGGAGATCCTCGAAGGCGATTGGATACGCCGTGATTTCGTGGATGAGGTGCAGGAAAACCGCTCGATTTACCTCGCCGTCAAAGAAAGCGAAATGGATTTTAACACCGATGCCAGAAAGGCCCTGACCTTTTCATTCTACCGTCAACTTAATGAATACGGCATTACCAGGCCGAACAGAACCTGCTGGGTTGAATCCGCCGGCCTCAAAGGCAATAAAATAGAGCTCGGCATCGCGCAAGCCGAGGATCTCAGCCACTATTGCGCGGGCTTCCCTCAGTCAATCAAGCTGGTAGGCACAGGCCCCCGGCGTCAGGGGCTTAAAATGTTATGGGTGCTCTATGTTCACGATACCAAGGATTGGCTCACCCGGGCGACTATTTCCGGCTTTTACCGCGATGAAAACAATAAGCCGTTTAATTTCACCCCCGATGGCAAGGCGCAATGGCCGGGCCGAAACTTTCAATATTCGGTGGCGAAAGGCAATTTCGCGGGCTTTGAAAGCGACTATTTCACGGTTGGCGTCGGCACCAGGCCAAAAGCGGGGGATGTTTACTGCTTTAATTGGCAGGAGCAGCGGCTCCTTATCCGCCCTGCCGTAGCCGACGCCGCAGGCTACGGGGCAAGCTGCGCTTCCAATCCGATTCATAATCTGAAGCCTGATTCCGACTCCAAGAGGTAATTATGGGATATGACCTAATCATTAAAGGCGGCACCTTGGTCACCGCCTCCGATACTTTCGTTTCGGACATCGCCGTTGAAGGGGGAAAAATCGCGGCCGTCGGGGCGGTTAAAGCCAACGACGCCAAGAGCGTTGACGCCCGCGGCTGCATCGTCGTGCCGGGCGGCATCGATGTGCATACCCATTTTGACATGCCTTTCGGGGGAACCACCACGGCCGATGATTTTAAAACGGGCTCGACGGGCGCTGTTTTCGGCGGCACCACCTCGATTATCGATTTCGCCATCCAGAAAAAAGGGGAAACCTTGACCAAGGCTTTGGACGGCTGGCATGAAAAAGCCGAGGGCAAGTGCGCGGTGGACTATTCCTTCCACATGATCGTCACCGATTTGCCCGAGAACCAGGTTAAGGAGATGGACAAGCTGGTGGATGAGGGTATTTCCTCCTTCAAGCTTTTCATGGCGTATCCGGGCATCTTTATGTTGGATGACGCGACCATATTCCGGGCGCTTCTGCGCACCAAGGAAAACGGCGGCATGATATGCATGCATGCTGAAAACGGCGGCGTCATCGACGTCCTGGTTCAAAAGGCCCTGGCCGAAGGTAAAATTGAACCCAAATACCACGCGTTGACCCGGCCCATGTCGGCTGAAGCCGAGGCCACCCGGCGCGCCATAGCGCTGGCCGAGATGGCCGAGGTGCCGATTTATATCGTGCATTTGTCCGCCGCTTCGGCCATGGAAGAAGTGCGCAAGGCGCGCGAGCGCGGCCTGAGCGTCTATGCCGAAACCTGCCCACAATATCTTTATCTTTCCTACGATGACTATGAAAGGCCCGGATTTGAGGGAGCCAAGTATGTGATGTCGCCTCCGCTGCGGCCCAAGGGCAATGAAGAGCGGCTTTGGAAAGGTTTGGCCCAAAACGCCCTGCAAGTGGTTTCAACCGATCACTGCTCTTTCTGCATGAAGCCTAAGGATAAGAAACCCGGCAAGGAATTGGGCCTGGATAATTTTTCAAAAATCCCCAATGGCGCGCCGGGTGTTGAAACCAGGATGCTGCTCTTGTGGGACGCGGTGCAAAAAGGACGGCTGAGCCCCAACCGTTTCGTGGACATCACCTCCACCACCCCGGCCAAGCTCTTCGGCCTTTACCCGCGCAAGGGACATTTATCCCCCGGGGCTGACGCCGACATCGTGCTCATCAACCCTAAAAAGAAGCACACCATCTCGGCTCAGACCCATCACACCAATGTCGATTACAATCCCTATGAAGGGAAAACCGTGGAAGGCTCGATCCGCGATGTCTTCGTACGCGGAGTTCATATGGTGACTGCGGAAAAATTATTAGGCAAAACCAATCACGGACAATTTCTCCGCCGTATGCCCCGCACATGAGCGGCAAGGCAATTTCCTGTATGCCGCTCAGTGTTGCGCGCTACCGCGCGCTAACACATTCGCTAATAATCGAGGATAAAAAATGAAAACACTGACCAAGACCGAAAAAGCGCCGGCCAATCTCAAACAGTATATCGCAGGAAAATGGATCGAGGGCGGCTCAGAGCGCCAGGTTGTCTCAACCAATCCCGCAGACGCCCGGCAGGTCCTGGCGCAATTTCGCTGCGCTGATAAAAATGACGCTTTAAGCGCCCTGGCCGCAGCCTCGCAAGCGGCTCTAGCTTGGCGCAACACCACCCCTCCCGCCCGCGGCCGCATTCTGGCCAAGGCCGCGCAAATCGCGCGCGAGCGCGCCCCAGAGCTGGCCGCCCTGATGACCCGGGAGGAAGGCAAGATTCTAGCGGAAGCCAAGGGTGAAATGGATAAGGGCATTACGCTCATGGAATGGTTCGCGGGCGAGGGCTTGCGCTTCATGGGAATTACGGCGCCTTCGGAATTGCCCAAAAATCTTCTCTACACCGTTCGCCAGCCTCTGGGAGTGGTTTCCATCATCACCCCATGGAATTTCCCCTGGGCCATTCCGGTTTGGAAAATCTCGCCGGCCTTGGTCGCGGGCAATGCCGTGGTGTTTAAACCCGCTTCCTTGGTGCCTGCGATGGCCGTTGAGATCGTCAAGATTTTCGAGCAAGCCGGACTGCCGCCTGGAGTGCTTAATCTGGTCTTGGGCGCCGGCTCGGCTTTGGGCGACACCTTGGTTGAGGATCCGCGCATTCGTGCCGTCTCATTCACCGGCTCCAATTCCATCGGCCAACGGGTGCACGGCATCTGCGGCAAGCGCGGCGCCAAGGTCACCTGCGAGATGGGGGGGAAGAATCCCGCCATCGTCTGGGACGATGCTGATCTGGAGCTGGCTTTGGGAGGCGTGGTCAAGGGCGCCTTTGGAGCTACGGGACAGCGCTGCACGGCGACCAGCCGGCTGATCATTCATGAGAAAGTGGCGGATGAATTCCAATCGATGCTTCTGTCCGAAATGAAAAAGATCAAGGTCGGCGACGGCATGAATCCCGCGGTAGGCATGGGGCCCGCGGTAGACGCAGCCCAGCTTAAAACCGATCTCGATTATATCGAGATCGCCAAGACTCAAGGAGCGAAGCTGGTTTACGGCGGGCGTCATCTTCAGGAAGGCGATCTTAAACACGGCTACTTCGTGGAACCGACTCTCTTTGAAGGCGTGACACCTTCCATGCGTATCTTTAAGGAAGAGGTATTCGGGCCCGTGCTGTCGGTCACCCGGGTTAAAACCTTCGCACAGGCCATGGAAGCCGCCAACGCGGTGGAATTCGGCCTGACCTCGGCTATTTATACCCAGGACCTGACCCTGGCCATGCGCTTTGCCGATGAGATGGAAGCCGGCATGGTGCATGTCAACAGCCCGACCGTCGGCGGCGAGGCCCAGGTTCCTTTCGGCGGAGTTAAACGTTCCGGTGTGGGCGAGCGTGAGATGTCCAAGGAAGGGCTGCACTTCTTTACCGAGCTTAAAACCGTATTCATCGACTACACCGGCAAGCGGCGGGAGTCGAACTTATACTAGCGCATATTGAACTTATTCGAACTTCTGGTCGGCGGAGCATTAGGGGGCTTGGGCGGCGCGGCAGTCGGCCAAATAGCGGCCGCGCTGATTAGCCGCTTCTGGTTGTTGCAGCCTCAGGCCGCCTATCTATCCGCGGGCATTCGAATCGGCGTGGCGCTGCAAGCGGCGCTTCTTTACGGCCTGATCGCTTTCGGGCTCTCCCGCCGCTGGCGCCCGTTTGTCTTAGGCCTGGGCGTGGCCTTTTTCGTCATGCTGGGGATTGATGCCGGCCTTTCCGTAGCGCTTCCGCGCATGAAGATAAGCGCTGATTACGCCCTGCCCTATGCCTATATTGCCGCCATGTGGACTGCCGTTTTTTGCGTGGGCTGGGCATGCGCCGGCGACAGACGCTGTTTGTCCGGTTTTGCCGGCTTGGCAGGCAGCATTTGCATCGAGTACCCCGGGAATTTCTTGATCAGGCTTGTGCCCGGCCTCATGTTTTGGACCGGCTCGCCCATGGGTTTTATGGCCGCGCCGGCCATCCTCGCCGATGGGATGCTCGCAGGTTTGGGGCTTGGGCTTGGGCTTTGGATCGTGGTCGGGAGAGAACATGAAAAAGCGTGATTTGCGCGAAAAATATATCATCCCTTTCGGTGGAATCGGACCGCTCTATTCCAAACCCATCTCGATCGTCAAGGGACGGATGCAGTTTGTCTTTGATGAGAAGGGCAAAAAATATTTGGACGCTTTCGCGGGCGTGGCCACGGTTTCCATCGGCCATTCCCATCCCCATTTCGTCAAAAAGCTCACCGAGCAAATCGGCCAATACCTGCACACCCCGTCGCTTTACCTGCACCCCTCTTTGGGCGTTTATGCGCAAAGATTGATAAAAAAAGTTCAGTCCGCCAACCCTCAACTCGCAACCTGCTTTTTCACCAATTCAGGATCCGAAGCCAATGAATTAGCTGCGATCATCGCGAAAAACTACACGGGCAGCCATGAATTTATCGCCCTGGGCCATTCTTATCATGGCCGCACCCTCATGACCATGGCTTTGACCGGCCAATCCAATTGGAGGCATTCGCTTCCTTATCCCACGGGCGTGCATTTCGCGCCGGCTAACTATACTTATCGCCGGCCGCAAGGCCTGACGCCGCGCCAATTCTCCCAGCGTTGCGTGGATGAGCTTGAATCCGTGATCAAGACCTCAACGAGCGGGAAAATCGCGGGCTTTTATGCCGAACCCATCAACGGCGTCGGCGGCGTGATTACCCCCGAGCCGGAGTATTTCCCGTCGGCCTATGCTATCGTTAAAAAATATAACGGCCTGTTCATCGCCGATGAAGTGCAAACCGGCGTGGGACGCACCGGAAAACATTTTCTGGGCATCGAAAAGTGGGGGGTGCGACCGGACATCGTGACCATGGCCAAGGGCCTAGGCAACGGTTACCCCATAGGGGCCGTCATTACTACGCGCAAAATCGCGGATTCAGTGAAAGGCAAGCTGCATTACAACACCTTCGGCGGCTCGCCCGCGCAGATGGCGGCTGCGGGAGCGGTGTTGGATGTTTTAGAGCAAGAGAAACTCGCTGAAAACGCGCACGTCGTAGGAAGCTATTTGATTTCTCAGCTTGAGAAATTAGCCGAGCGTTCGCCTTATGTGGGAGAGGCTCGGGGCAGGGGCTTTATGATCGGCGTGGAAATGGTCAAGGACAAAAAAAGCAAGGAACCAGCCTGCGAACTCACCATGCGCCTGCTTGAGTCCTGCAAGGATCAGGGTCTTCTCATCGGCAAGGGCGGCATGGCCGGCAACGTGCTGCGCATCAAGCCTCCGCTTTGTCTCAACAAAAAGGACGCGGATTTTATCGTTGAAACCTTGGATCAGTCTTTGCGGCAGACTGCAAAAACTTAATCGCCTCGATTAAGGTATAAACCGGGGTCACGCAGACATCCTTGTCTTTGAGGCGATCTTCCCATTGCGCCAGGGTCGCCGAGGAAAATGCCCGCTCCAATTCCGCAATCAGCCGGGAGGCGTTGGCCATCGGATCATCCGCCAGATCGCGGATTGCGCAAAGACCCAAGAGGTCCAGAAGGGCGATCGCAAAGCCCTTTTCTACCGCGGCCACCGCGATTTTGCGGCCGTCCTGCGTGTCGTAGAGGCGGTAAAAGGGCTGAGCCCCAACCCACCATTGCGAGCTTTTGCCGGGATCCTCGCCGGTCGAGCGCAAATAGCCTAAGGGGAGGCTCAGCCAGGAGTGCAGCGTATCCGCCAAGGAGATGCGCACATGGCGGCCCTTGCCCGTTTTCTGGAGCTCGAGAAGAGCCGCCAGAATTCCCGAGACTCCGGCCATGCTGCCGGCTAAATCGCCGACTTGAGCGGAAGGAAAAGCGATGCGCCCCTCTGAATTGCCCAGTCCCAAAAAGCCGCTGGCAGCCAAGAAATTCAAATCGTGCGCGGCCTTGCGCCGCCAAGGGCCAGCGGGGTTATAGCCGGTTAAGGAGCAATAGATTAAGCGCGGGTAGAGCTTGCGCAGTTGCGCAAAGCCCAAGCCGATGCGGTCCATCAGCCCGGGCCGGAAACCCTCCACTAAAACATCCGACTGTTTGAGCATCTTATGCAGCCGTTTAAGTCCCGCGGGCTTGCGGAAATCAAAACTTAGGGTTTTCTTGCCCTGGTTAACCATCCAATACGTGGCCCCAACCCCGTCGATTTTAGGAGGAAGCTCCCGGGCCAAATCCCCGAAATAGGGAAGTTCCACGCGCGTAACCTTGCAGCCCATGTCGGCAAGAATCTGTGTCGCGTAGGGGCCGGGGAGCAATTTGCTAAAATCCAGGATACGGAATCGGGAAAAGCCGGAGAAAGGAATTCCGATGCCGCCTAAGGGTCTGCCGGGAAGGATTGGTTTGGGCTTTCGCACCGCCATAGGACGAGTATACCATTGAACGCCGAGGCTGAGAAGTATCGTGCGCTGGATTTAAAATACGGAGCGCAAAACTATGCCCCGCTTCCCGTTGTTCTTCGGAGGGGGAAGGGAGTCTTTGTCTGGGATATCGACGGCCGGCGCTATTTCGATATGCTTTCGGCCTACTCCGCCATGAATCAAGGGCACAATCATCCTAAAATCGCGGCGGCGGCCAAGGCGCAAATGGGCAAGCTGACCCTGACCTCGCGCGCCTTCTACAATGATTTGTTGGGCCCGTTTCTTATGCGGCTTTGCGAATTGACCGGCCAAGACAAGGCCATTCTCATGAACTCAGGCGCCGAAGCCGTGGAAACCGCGATCAAGGCCATGCGGCTTTGGGGATACCGAAAAAAAAGCATCCCGGCCGGCCAAGCTGAAATTATCGTCTGCGAAGGAAATTTCCATGGACGCACCACCACCATCGTGGGGTTTTCTTCAGATCCTGATTCTTACGAGGATTTCGCGCCCGCCACCCCGGGATTTAAAAAGATCCCTTACGGCTCTCAAGAAGCACTCGAAACAGCCATAACCCCGAATACCTGCGGCTTTCTAGTCGAGCCTATTCAGGGGGAAGCCGGGGTTGTCATCCCGCCTACCGGCTATCTCAAGAAAGCGCGCGAGCTTTGCGCCAAAAACAACGTGCTTTTTTGCGCCGATGAAATCCAAACCGGCCTGGGACGCTGCGGAAAAATGTTCTGCCTCGACTATGAGGGGATCAGGCCGGACCTCATTATCCTGGGCAAGGCTTTATCCGGAGGCTTTTATCCGATCTCCGCGGTCTGCTCGCGGCAAGACGTGCTCGGCCTATTTAGGCCCGGCACGCATGGCAGCACTTTCGGAGCAAACCCCTTGGCCTGCGCCATTGGCCAAGCCGCTCTGGATGTGATTATTAAGGAGAAACTGCCCGCTAAAGCCGCCCAAATAGGGGAATACTTTAAAACCGGTTTAGCCCGGCTCAAGCACCAAAAAATTAAGGAAGTGCGCGGCAAAGGCCTGCTCCTGGCTTTGGAATTCTCTTCCAAAGCCAGGCCCTTCTGTGAAATCCTTTTAAAGAACGGAGTTCTGGCGAAGGATACTCATCACTCAACCGTTCGTTTCGCCCCCCCCCTGATCATTACCAGCCGGCAAATAGACCAAGTCCTGGATCTCATCGAGCAAGCCCTGGCGGAATTTTAGTCTCATGCCTGATCTGCTGACGTGGACCTGCCTCTTCCTGGCCGCTTTTTTAACTTCCATTTTATCCGGAGTCGCCGGATTCGGCGGGGCCATGATCTTTCTGCCGATTCTTGTCGCGGTATACGGCGCCCGCCCGGCGGTGCCCATTCTGACTGTTGCAGTGCTCCTGGGCAACGCCTCGCGGGTTTACTTTAATCGCCGGGAACTGAATTTAAAGCTGGTAGCGCTGTTCTCGCTGGGCTCCATTCCCTTTGCCATGCTGGGCTCCTTGGTCTATGTCGCGCTTCCGGCCCTTTGGATCAAGAAGGCCATCGGCCTTTTTCTGTTAAGCAGCGTAGCCGCGCAGAAGCTCTATAAACCGCTGCGGATCGGCGATTCGCGCATTTTCGTTCCGCTGGGAGCCGTCTCCGGTTTTCTCTCCGCGATTATCGGGGGAATAGGACCGTTCTCATCCCCTTTCTTTCTGGCCTATGGCCTCACCAAAGAGGCTTTCGTGGGAACAGAAGCCCTTTGCGCCGTAGGGATGCATCTGGCCAAGTCGGTTTCCTATCACCGGTTAAACGTCTTGGGTTGGCAGGAACTGCTCCCAGGCCTTGGTTTTGGAGTGGTCATGAGCCTGGGCTCCTATGCCGCTAAAAAGATCTTGGAAAGATTGTCTAGGGAACGCTTCCTGCTGATAGTGGAAACCCTGCTGGTTTTGATCGGGGCCTTGATGCTCATCGCCTAAGTAAAATGCCCCCCGCCACCAGTCCCACCAACATCCCCATGAGGGTAAAAATCAGTTTCTTAATAACTCCATTTTAAAGCCTCCTATTGTAATCAATTTATAATCAATCTTGGTGTTGTGAGGTCCGTGAGGGAGCGTTCCTCCACCGCCAGCCTCAGGAAATAATCAGCTTCGCCATGTCCGCGCGCTGCGACGGCGCGGTAGAATTTGGCGGCCTGTTCATACTTGCGCGCGGCCTCGGCGTGCCTGCCGCTGCGGGCCAGGGCCCGGGCCGCGATCAGCTCGTTGTAGCCTTTGAACCGAACATCGGCATCGAGCATCTCAGCTATTTGAAGTTTGGCCCTGATCAGCTGTTGCCTGAGCATCGGGTCCGCGGTTTTGTAGGCGGCTCTATCGATTTGAGCGCGGACTTTGCGCAGCCCCGTAAAGTCTTCCTTGGCCGCGAGTTCAGGGACTTTCGCGTAGTCTGCCGCTCCAGAGACGAATGTGATTGCTTCGCGCTGGGGTTTCGAAGCGAGTTCCTTGAGGTTGGCGCGGCTAAGTCGCAGTACGTTTTTGTAATGGTCCAGCAGGAAGTTCGAGATATTGTCATTCTCGGAGTGGATCTTGCCGAATATATCCTCTTCGGTTCCTTGGAACAGCATGAGTGCGGGTATGCCGACGCGCCGGAAAAGAGTGTGGTCCGAGTCGCCGCCCCGGATTTCCTGGAGACTGGCCTCGATGCCTAATTTTCGCGCGATTTCCATGGCCATGTCCCGCAATTTCGGAGTCGTGCCGTTTTCAAGTATATAGAGCCCGGCGAGACCCTCGGTGTCGAGATTCTGCATGGCGTCGAATTTGCTCAGCTGGCTTGCGGGGAAGGCGTTAAGCCAAGCCCGTGACCCGACCAGGCCTTCTTCCTCGCGGGCGAAGTTGATGAAAACGATGGTGGCATCGGTCTCCACAGCGCGCAAGGCCTCATAGTCGTAGCGAACTGCCAGAGATCCCGAATAATTGTCTATGATCCCGTGACTGCCTCCTCCGACTCTGTCCATGTGGCCGCCATCGATGACCTTGCGGTCCGTTTTCCCTTTCTTGACCACGTATATGTTGTTTTTACCAGGGGCGCCGGCGTTCTGTATGATCACGGTGTTGTATACATTCAGAGGAGGCGCTTCTCCTTCTTCCACATGGATCGGCGCGCCGGTGGCTCCGAGCTTTTGGAAATGCGCGATGACCTTCTTTTCACGTTCCGCGTTCGTAATGCCGCCTATATTTAGGTCTGACATTATCTGCTCATCGGAAGGGAAGCCCGGTTCCGCTGAGACGGCGGGCTCGGAGGCGGGGTTATCCCGCGGCAATCCTCCCTGGAAAATTTGCTCGGATTGTTCGATAAATTCGATTTCGTCCGCGGCGGAAGCGCCTAAGGGGGCGATTTGCCTGAGCTGTCCCAGCGCTTCTATTTGACTACCGGCCTGCGCGCCGGGGGCGGGCCGCCCCTGATGTCGTAGCGGCGCTGAAACGGGGAGCGCCAGGCGCGGGTTGACGCGGTTATCTATGGCTTTATGAGAGGAAAGCCGGGCGCTCTGGGCCAATGAGGAGAAAAACAGCGGTAAAACAATGACAAATCGACGGGAAAATTTAGTCATGAAGCAGTGTAGCATGGGAGCAGTAAGAACCCTGTGCGCCCAAAGACCTATCTTTACGAGGCTAAAAGACCCCCAAAATATGGGCCTTTTAGCCCTCCTATCGCGGGTTTACTTTGATCGCCGCGATAAATAAGGCGATAATCTGCTAATCTCTATCTTATGCTGACAAAAACTAAAACAACCGCTAAAAGCGGCAAAGCCGCCGCGCTATGGGCCGAACGAAACGAGCTGGTCTCATCCGGCAGCGCCGCCTATACCTCCGTCGTCATAGAAAAAGCCCTGAATGCCTCGATTTGGGATGTGGACGGCAAGGAATATATCGATTTCGCCGGGGGCATCGGCGCTTTAAACGTCGGCCATTGCCATCCCAGGGTAGTCGCGGCCTTGCGCGAACAGGCGGGCAAGCTCCTGCACACAAGCTTTCACGTCGCGGCCTATGAGAACTATATCCAGGTTTGCCGCGAGTTGGTTAAGGCAGCTCCCGGGGCCGAAAAGAAAAAGGCGATTCTATTCAACAGCGGCTCGGAAGCCATTGAAAACTCGGTTAAGTTTGCCCGGGCTTATACCAAACGCAAAGGCGTGATCAGCTTTGACAATGCCTTTCACGGCCGCACCTTGCTATGCCTCACCCTGGACGGCAAGTATAAACCTTTGCGCCAGGGTTTTGGCCCGGCGCCGGCGGAAATCTATCATGCGCGTTATCCCTATGCCTACCGCCCGCCGCGTGGGGTTAAGCCCGAAGAATTGACCGAGTATTGTCTGGAGCAGTTGGAACAGCTTTTCCTGACCGATATCGCTGCCGAAGACGTGGCCGCCATTATCGCCGAACCCGTGCAGGGAGAGGGGGGATTTATTGCGCCCACTGCCGGATTTTTGGCCGGCCTGCGCCGGATTTGCGACAAGCACGGGATCGTGTTGATCATCGATGAGGTGCAAAGCGGTTTTGGCCGCACCGGCAAGATGTTCGCCATCGAGCATGACTGCATCGCCCCGGATCTTATGGTCGTGGGCAAATCCTTGGGCGCCGGCATGCCTATTTCAGGAGTGGTGGGCAAGGCTGAAATAATGGACTCGGCGGCCGTCGGCGCCATCGGCGGCACTTACGGCGGTAACCCAATGTCCTGCGCCGCGGCCCTGGCGGTTTTTGAAATTTTCAAGGAAGAGAGGTTGGTGGAAACGGCTTCAAGAATCGGCGAAACCGTCAAGCAGCGCTTCGATTCCTGGCATGAGCGTTTGGCCTGCGTAGGCGATTCGCGGGGCCTGGGGGCCATGCGAGCCG
>Ga0155452_1296_pt1 | contig 14390 bp, 20 predicted proteins | sample RifCSPhighO2_02_FD_111900 | JGI IMG/M metagenome (GOLD analysis project Ga0155452, IMG submission 111900) | Elusimicrobia bacterium RIFCSPHIGHO2_02_FULL_57_9
CCTTTACTAGACGCCTCCGGCGCCTGATGGGTCAGGGAGCCGCAGAGGCCGCATTGCACGTCAACTCTGAGTTTCAGCTTGGCAGACTTGTGGCCCATGATTTAATACCCTTTCTTCTCTTCCTCCGCGGCATGGGTGACGATGGCAACGCTGGCCGAAGTTCCCAGACGCGTGGCCCCGGCCTCGATCATTTGCCGGGCGGCTCTAGCGTCCCGGATCCCGCCGGAGGCCTTGACCCCCATCAACGGCCCTACGGTCTCGCGCATAAGGCGGATATCCTCGACCGTCGCGCCGCCGCCGCCGAATCCAGTCGAGGTTTTCACGAAATCCGCTCCCGCCTTCTTTGAAACGATACAGGCGCGTATTTTCTCTTCGCGGTTCAAAAGGGATGTTTCCAGGATAACCTTAAGCACCCGGCCGCGGGTGGCTTCGCGCACGGCCCGGATATCCTCGTAAACGGCGGAATCATTGCCGGATTTCAAGGCCCCGACGTTGATGACCATGTCGATTTCCGAAGCCCCATTGGCAATAGCGTCGCGCGCCTCGATGGCCTTGACGGTCGAGGTCGTGGAACCCAAGGGGAAACCCACCACCGTGCAAATCTTAACCCCGCTGCCGGCCAGGGCCTTGGCGCAGAAGGCCACATAACTCGGATTGATACAAACCGAGGCGAAGCAATAGGAACGGGCTTCCTCGCATAGCTTGGCGACTTCTTCCTGGGTGGCGTTGGGCTTAAGCAGGGTATGATCCACGAAGCGAGCCACCGAGGAGGCTTCCTTTGTGGGCCGGCATATGGCGATGCGGTCGGCACCCAGGGCTTTAAGGTCTTTCTCGCTGCAGCGAGTCACCGGCGCGCATTGCGGGCAGGAGCTCAGTCCCGTATGTTCATGCTCCGACGCGGCGTCAGCCGCGTCACCCTGGAGCGGCGCTTGAGGAGAAGCGCCAGGCTCCATGGGAGAAATCGGGGATTTCTGCCTTTGCCAATCATCCGAAAAAACCTTGCCGGCCGTGCCGATGGTCGTCTTGCGAGCATTTTCGGCTGACTGCGGAAGGCTCGAGCAGGCATCCTTAATTAGCCCCTTTTGGCCCAGGACCTTGACCACCTCTTCCACTATGGTCCTTAAATCCTTCTCATCCATATTTTTTAACCTTGCCGCCTAAATTCACGCTGTCGACTATGCCGCAGATCACGGTGCGCACGGGCGCCTGCTCGTCTTTCAATATCGACCTGGCCGAACCGCCCTCATCAACGACCAAAACCACGCTGCCCGGGCCCGCGCCCAGCCCCCCGTCCAAGGCCATGACCGCGTCGCCCAGGGGTTTTTCCGTGAGCGGGTCGATGGGCCGCACCAAAAGCATCTTTTTGCCGGCAACCGAGGGGTGCTTGCGCGTGCCCCAGACGTTGCCCACAACTTCCCCCATGAACACGTTAGCGCGTCCTAAAATCTTTAACTTGATGGCCCTCGACAATGCCCACCACGGCGGCGTCGACCGCGGGAACATCCGGGAAAGCCATCGCCGCCTCCCGCGCAGCCACCCAAAAAACATTTTCCGAGGCGCCGGCCCCCACCGTGTCGGCGGCGACGACGGGATCGCCGAGGGCCTTGCCGTCCTCCCAGCGCAAGGGCTGGATGAGCAGCAGCGTTTTCTTGTCCAAGCCCGGGTCTTGCCTTGAGCAAAAAACCCGGCCGATCACTTGAGCCAGCTTCATGGCCGGCAATACTTCCGCTCAATGTCCACGATCTTGGCCAGGCGCCGTTCATGACGGCCGCCTTCGAAAGTCGTCGAGAAAAACACCTGCAAAATTTCTCCCAATGCCGCCTCGCCGTGGGTTTTGCCGCCCAAACAAAGGATATTGGCGTCGTCATGGGCCGCGGCAAAGCGGGCGGAAACGGAATTGTAAGCACCCACCGCGCGCACACCGGGAATTTTATTGGCGGCCAAGGCCACGGCGCCGCCGAAACCGTCGAGAAGCACGCCCTTGTCGAATTCTTTTTTAGAGACCGCTTCGCCGATCAAAAGGGCGACATCCGGATAATCCACCGCTTCGGTGGAATAGCAGCCGAAATCAGTCACCTCATGACCGGCCTGCTGGAGGAATTTTTTGACGAACTCCTTCGCCGAAAAGCCGCCGTGATCGGAACCGAGCACTATTTTCATGTTCCTACCGTAGCCAAAAGCTGGGAATCGGCCTGGGGAATCAGCACTTGGGAAACCAGCATCCCCTCCGGCACCGAGGAAACCCCGGCCGCCATGGCCGAGCGCACGGCCCCCACCTCGCCGGTCATGCTGACATAGCCCTTGCCGCCGCCGACCACGGTTTTGACTTCCAAGATATGCACGAAAGCCGCCTTGGCGGCGGCATCGGCGGCGCGCACCGTGGCGATGGCTTCCTTGGTTTCGATAATCCCGACCGCGTTCAAAACCTCGACCGCAACCCGCTTCTCCAAAGCGCTCAGCACCTGGGCATGGACGTTGCGGATAATGACTTCGTCGATCAAGGTCTTGCCGGCGATTTCTCGCCCGGCGCGCATAGAGGATTCAACCTCGCCCACCGGCCCTGAAATTAAAATCACGTATTTGCCGCGGGCGATGATATGAGTCTTGACCAGCTTGACCGAGGCCATCTTGCACATGGCGTCCGAGGCCTCGATGCCTTTGGCGATGGAGGCGGTTTCCAAAAGTCCTATGGCGATGTTTGCTTGCATAGTCTCCTGTTAGATGATCCGGAAATACCCGACCAGGCTGCAATGCAGCGGCCGGGCGAAATGAGAGGCCTTGGTCAGGCCGTCGCCCGTGGGCGTGCCGATGGACATGGAGGCATAACCCTCGCCCAGGCCCAAGCCGAAAAGGGTCGGCGCGTTCTTGACGTAAATCGAGCATTGCATGCGGCGGGCCATTCGGGTCAGATGATCGACATTTAAGGAATGCATGGCCGCGGTATGGTGATTGCCGCCCTCGGCCTCGTAGGCGAGCTCAATGGCCGCATCCACGTCCGAAGCCACGGTCACAGGCATTACGGGCATCAGCTGTTCGGTCCAGACAAAGGGATGATCGTTGGGGACTTGCGACCATAGCAGGCGCACGCTGTCGGGAAGGTTCAAAGCGATGGCGCGCGCGATCACGGGGGCGTCCTTGCCCACGAAGTCGCGGTTTAAAACCGGATCCTTGCAGCCCCGCCCGCCTTCCTTTATGACAACCTTCGTCAAAGCCTCCATCTGCGGGGAACTCAGTTCATAAGTGCGGGCGTCCTGGCGCAGGGATTGAATAAGCATCTCGCGCGCGGCGCGGGTCACAATAACTTCCTTTTCCGCGGTGCACAAAACATTGTTGTCGAAGCTGGCGCCGAAGATGATGTCGGAAGCGCACTTAGGAAATACCGCCGTCTCGTCAACCACGACCGGAGGATTACCCGGCCCGGCGGCGATGGTCTTGCAGGTTTTGCCGACCGTCATGGCCACTTTCACGATAGCCGGCCCGCCGGTGACCATGTTGACGCGCACGCCCGGGTGCGCTAAAAGGGCCCTGGTATTTTCCTGCGAAGCGGGCTTGACGGTGGCGATCAGGCCCGCGGGACCGCCCGCCGAAACCACGGCGCAAGATAGAATCCGCATGGCCTCAAGGCAGACTTTTTGGGCGGAGGGGTGCGGGGCAAAGACCGCGGCGTTGCCGGCGGAAAGAATCGAAATCGAGTTGTTGATGATAGTGGCCGCGGGATTAGTGGACGGGGTGACCGCGGCCACAACCCCATAAGGGGCGTACTCAACCAGAGTCAGGCCGTTATCGCCGGTGTAAGCCTGGGAGTGCAGATCCTCGACGCCCGGAGTGCGCAAGGCGCAGATGAGATTTTTCTGGATTTTGTCCTCGGCTCGGCCCAAGCCGGTCTCTTCCCGGGCCATATGAGCCAGGCGCTCGGCACCGGCAACCGCCGCGCGACGCATGGCCTTTATGATTTTGCGCCGAGATTCCACCCCCAAGTTCTGGAATACCGCTTGAGCGCGCTGGGCCGCGCAGACGGCCGAATCAACGCTGGAAAAAACCACGTCGCCCAGCGCAACGGCGGGGGTTTGGGTCAAAACGGCGCGCAGGCCCTCCTGCTTTTCCAGGCGCTTTAAAACCTCGCCGACTATATTGGCTATTTCATCTTGCTGCATGATCGGCCGATTTCTTGAAAACCGTCTTGCCTCCCTGCTCCACGGTATCCACGATGGCGAAGATCACGGCATCCACGGGATTGCCGGTAGTGCGGGAGGTCTGCCGGGCGCTGGAACCCTGAACGACCAAAACCAGTTCGCCCTCGCCGGCGCCCACCGCGTCAACGGCGATTAGAGGATTTCCCTTGGGAGTTCCGGAAACATCCACCGGCTGCAGGAGCATGAGCTTGGCTCCCACGAGCTTTTCGTCTTTAAGGGTGCAGACGACGTTGCCGGTGACGCGCGCGAAGATCACGTTCGCGCGTCAGCGCGAACGCACTGACATCCTATTGGAAATTGTGTTGATGTCATGTGCCGCGTACCAACCTATTTCTTCCGCCCCATGGTCTCGGGCAGGGAAATGGGCATTTTCCCCTCGAGATCCGGATGCGGCTGCGGGATGACATGCACGGCGATGAGTTCGCCGACTTTTTGCGCGGCGGCGGCGCCCGCGTCGCAGGCGGCCTTGGCCGCGGCGACTTCCCCGCGGAAAAGCACGGTGACCAGCCCGGTGCCGACTTTCTCGTAACCGACGAGCCTGACATCCGCGGCCTTAACCGCTGCGTCGGCGGCTTCCACGCAAGCCACCAAACCTCTCGTTTCAATCATTCCTAATGCGTTCATTGATCCTCCCTCTTGACATCTAATGTCCTAAACGATGTTGACCTTGTCTCCGGATTTAACCCACGCGGCGTTGGCTTCATCGCTGTCCAAGTGAATCTCAAGGCTGAATTTATCCGACACGCGCACCAACACCTGCTCGAAAACCAGCTCCCGCATACCGCCGCCTCCCGCGCGCACGCGCACGATTTCCCCGTCCTCAACGCCCATGGCCTTGGCTTCCAGGGGATGGAAATGGATGTGGCGCCGGGCGATGATCAGCCCTTCCTTGATTTCAATGCCGCCCTTGGGGCCGATCACGCGCACCGCGCCAGAACCCGTCAAATGCCCGGAATCGCGCACCGGGGGCTTTAAGCCCAGGATGCCGGCGTCGGTTTTTGAAATCTCAATTTGAGTGTGAGGCCGGTGGGGAGCGATCAGCCGGACGTTTTTAATCAGACCCTTGGGACCTTCGATATTCACGGCCTCGTAGCAAGCCCAAAAACCAGGCTGCTTGACCGAACGAAATTTGCGGGGCTGCATTCCCTTGCCGAACAAAATATCCCAATCTTCCTGCTTTAAATGCGCGTGCCGGTTGGAAACGCCGATGGGAATATCGGTTTTGGAGCGTTCCATCCGAGAAACGATTTCATCCGTAATCTTTTTAGCCAGCTCGGGATCCTGATCCATCAGCCGACCTCGCTCGGAGCTTTAAAGTGGATGATGCGCAGGAAAGAAGCCTGCTTGAGGCTGTCGCCGCCGACCAGGGCGCCGTCGATATCGGGCCGGGCCATCAAGGCGTCGACGTTCTCGGCCTTGACCGAGCCTCCGTAAAGCAGGCGCAGGCCCGCAGCCAACTGCGGGCTGTAAAGCCGGGCCACGGTTTTGCGGATAAAGAGATGGGATTGCTGAGCCTGGTCGGGGGTCGCGGTTTTTCCCGTGCCGATGGCCCAGACCGGTTCGTAGGCTATGACCAATTGCGCCAGCTGTGCTGGCGCGAACTCCTTCAAACCACCCTCGAGTTGTGTCTGCAAAACCCGATAGGTCTTCTGCTCTTCCCTTTCATCCAGAGTTTCTCCCACGCACATGATTGGGGCCAGACCCACGCCCAAGGCGGCCTTTATTTTTTTCTGGACCTGCCAGTCGGCTTCGCCGAAAAGCCTCCGGCGCTCGGAGTGGCCGATGATGACATAACGGCAGCCGCAATCGCCTAATTGCGGCGCTGAAATCTCGCCGGTGAAAGCCCCCTGCGCCTCCCAGCAAACATCCTGCGCGCCCAAACGGACAACGCTTCCCTTGAGGATTTCCCCCACCACCGTTAGGGCCGTGAAGGGGGGGCACAGAACGACTTCAGCCGGAGCCGCGCCGGACCCGTCTTTGATCGCTTTGGCTAAATTGACCGATTCGGCCAGATTCAAATGCATTTTCCAGTTGCCCGCGATCAAGGGCCGTCGTGAAGGAGAACTCATGTTTTTAAGGTTTCGTGGCCATTTTGGCCACACTTTCGAATTCCCGACATTCTACCGCATAAACCCGGGCCTGTCAATCATTAATACTGGGACAAAGGAAGCACCCATTCGCCCATGGCTTTGGGATGGTAATCGTTTTTATGCATCGACCGGCGGCTTCTTTTGATCCGGACCGGGAAAACCTTTGCCTTGCGCGCCTGCGCAATGTCGGAATCGCTGTCGCCGAAATAAAGCACGTAATTGCCGTTTTGAAGCTGGGCATGTTTGGCCGCCTGATCAGCCACGAAAATAAAGCCGCCGCGCGCGATTAAATGCCGCCATTCCTTGCGCAGACCGCCGGCGTCGATTTCCGGCCGGGTGGTCATGATAGAGACTCGGAAACCGCAGACCCGGAAAATCCAAGCCAGGCCGTAGGCCACCAGCTTGGGTTTTTCCAGATCATAAGACTGATTGACCACGGACCAAAATCCCGGGGAATACGGCTGGGAGCCGTGGGCAAAGGCCTTTTGATAGGCGGCGGCCGATAAAACCAAGGTGTCGTCATAGTCAAAAGCCACGGCCAGCCGGGAAATGGTGGTCACGCTGAAAACCAGCCCCCATACGCACAAAGCGCCGAGCACCATCTTGGTGCGCCCCAGCCAATGCCCTACCCAATCCCTGACGTTCTTAAGCTTCACTCTACCCTCCTCTCGCCCCAGGCCTCATGCGCCCGCTTGCGGGCGGCTTAATCAAGGCCTGCTTCTCGGCGCACTCGCGCAAAACGTCGCGCATTAAAGTTCCGGTGAAATCCTTTTTTTCCGCACGGCTGAAGGGGGAGTAGCCGTCGCCTCCTTCAACCAAAAAATCCAGCGTGGCTACCGTGTAGGAAGCCTCGTCGTCCAACGGCTTGGAGCCGACAAAAACCGAAGACGTTTGCGCCTTGTCCCGATTATAGAAAAAGCTGATGCCCGAGACCTGCAGCATTTGAAGGCCTTTGCCCGTGCCATGATTAATCGCATCGCGAATTAGACGCCCTTTCATGGTGAGCTTAACCACGCGATTATCGAAGGGCATGATGTTGAAAATTTCCCGCGGAGTCAGCGGGCCGCCGTCCATGTCCGCGCGGATGCCGCCCCCATTTTGAACGGCGATGTCCGTCCCGGCCCATTGCCTGGCGCAATCGGTCATCCAACTGCCCAAGGCCGATTCGTTGTCGCGGCTGCGCCTAAGCGCAACAGCGGCCGTGGCGATGACGGCGTCATAAAGGCGGCCCACGCCTCGCTCGTGCCTTTGGACCACCGCGAGGACCTCCGGATCTTCTCCGACCTTTTTCACCCAGAGATCGACAAGCTCCCCGCTGGACCAAATCACCCTTTTTTCGCGCCGGTCAATTTCCAAAACGACCCGGCCGACCGAACTCAAGGCGGTGCCGGCCTGAACAATGAGAGTTCCGTAGTTCGCATCGCGAAGCGGATCCTTGACCGGGGTATGGGTGTGGCCGCCGACGATCAAATCTATCCCCTTTACTTCGCCGGCCAAGGTTTGGTCCCCCTCAAATGGAGCCAAACCCTGGCTTTCAAAGCCGACATGCGTGAGCGCGATAATGACATGAGCCCCTTGCTCCCGCAAAGCCTTGACCACGTCTTTGGCTTCATCGAGCTCGCGGCGGAATTTAAGCCCGGTGTAATTGTCCGGAAAGGCAAGGCTCGGCATCTTGGCCGTCAACAAGCCGAATATCCCGATCTTGATTCCGGCTACTTCCTTAATGATCCAGGGCCGCAGATAATCGACGCGCTTGCCGCCCTTGACGCGGTATATATTGGCTCCGAGCGCCGGCATTTTAAGCCCCTTGACCAAGGTCTTAAGCCGGGCCTCGCCAAAATCGAAGTCATGGTTGCCCACGGCCACGGCGTCATAGCCCACCGCGTTGAATACATCGATCAGGGATTGCCCCCGGGATAAATTGCCCTCGGGGGTGCCCTGAAACCAATCGCCGGCGTCCAAAATCAGCTTGGGGTTTTTGTCCTGCTTGATCAGGCTTGCCATCGCGGCCGCGCCGCCGATTTTGCGCTTGGGCTCTTCATCATGAGCGGCCGGCCGGGACATGATCCCGCCGTGGATATCGTTGGTGTGATAGACTGAAATCTTGAGATTTTCCGCGCCGGAGGCGCCGGCAAGAAAAACAAGAAGAGCGGCGGTTTTAAAAAATCTCATATCACGGCCAGCAGTTCGCCAAGCCGGTCCGCGGCCTTTTGCGCGGCCTCGGCTGATTGCGAGAAACGGCGGTAAATGGCACCCGTTTTAAGCCCTTTGACCACTTCGCTATCGAACAACAAATCGGCCCTGGCCTTGCGGTAAAGCCGCTCGACCTCCAGGGCCCGGCCCTTGGCCTTAAGCAGGTGGGGCTCGGTCTGCGAACCCCGGTTCAACGCTTCCAAGGCCGCGCCGATCTCTTCAGCCGCTCCAACCACGCCGCGCGCCATTTCGGTCAGAAACCGGCCGCCCTCCACCGCCAAACGCCCGGCCTCGTCAACCGCCCAGCCGGCCTCGTCGGCCAAATCCGAGAGCCCGCGCGAAACAGCCAGCCAATCCTCGCGGCGCGGGCTATTATGGGCCTTTACCGCCGCGGCCCGGTTTTTGACTTCTTCCCGCGCCTTTTTCACGGCCTCGGCCGAGCCGGGCTTTTCAAAAAAATTCAGAACCACCCGGGCCAATAGAACCGCCGAACCGGCCTGCTGAAGCAATGGCTCGGGAACCTTAAAAGGCACGACTATTTATAGCAATTTTAGGAAGGGGCGCTCTCGAGAACCGATAAGAGACAGCGCACCGCCCCCGAGGAGACGGCAACGATTTCTTCGTGAGTCAGCTCGAGCCCTAAGTTTTGAAAACGCTCCCGGAAGCCCCGGCGATGGGCCCCCTCCCGCTCCCCCGCGAAGCCATGCGCCAGAATCAAGCGGCCGCCGGGGTTGAGCCAAGAGGTGATGCGCGGAAAGACTCGCTCAAAGGACGCCCGCACTAAAGGCTTGTCTATATAGTAAAGCACGTCGCCCAGCACAATGAGATCATACGTTTGCCCGGCAGGCGACCACTCGCGGATATCCCCCTCTATAAATTGCACGGGCCTGCCGTTAAGCCTGCGCCGTCCGCGCTCGAGAGCCACGGGTGAAATGTCGAGGGCGGTAACGGCATCGGCCAAGCCCGCCAGCTTTTCCGTGAACAGACCCTCGGCGCAGCCGATTTCCAAGGCGCGGCCATAGCGGTGTTGCGACGCGGCCTTTTCCATGGCGGCCAAGCGGGAAAGCTCATATTCGCAACGGCTATAGCTAAAGGGATCTTCCCCTCGCGAAAAAACCCGGTCCATCTTGCTTTTGGTCTTGCCGCGATGCCACCATAAAAGAATCGAGTCCAGAAGCATCTAATGGGCCGCCTTTTGGCGCTTAAGGGACTTCAGCCAAAGACCCAGGATCACGACGCGGAAAAACAGGCCCGCGTCAACCGCAGCGCTGCCCCGCACCAGCTCTTCGCGAAGCAAGCGCAAACGGTCCATATCGAAGAGCCGCCGTGAGTCAAGGTCGCCGTCCGAAAGCAAGGCTTCTATGGCGGCATTATCGGGCGAGCGCACCCAGGCTTCCCAAGGAACGATAAATCCGTGTTTGCGCCTCCACACGATATAGCGAGGCAGATATTTTTGCGCGACCTTGCGCAGCAGATATTTCCCCTTGAAGTGCCGGATCTTAAAAGAGGACGGCAGGGCGGCGGCGTATTCCACCACGGGTTTGTTTAAAAACGGGACCCTGGCCTCCAACGAAGCCTTCATGGCGGATTTATCCACCTTCATCAGCAGCGAATCGCAAAGCACGGTCTTCAAGTCAAAAGCGAGGGCGTCATTAAGAGAAAGGCCCTTTCGCCCGGCGGGTCTTTCATCGGCCTCTAAATCCTTAAGCCATTCCAAGGGATCGGCCTGTCGGGAATTTTCCTCGAAATCAGGATGCAATACTTGTTTGAGCTGCCCGGGGGAGCAGGAAGCCGTGGCCTCGGACCACTGCCGCGCGTCGGCCATGGGAAGGCTGGCAAAAACCGCGCCCTTGCCCAGGCATCTGGCCAGCGGCGCGGCCAGATGCCGCCCCCACGGTGGCAGCCGATTGAGCCTCTCGTTAACCCAGGCCGCCTTGTAGCGGTTGTAGCCGGCGAAAAGCTCATCGGCTCCTTCGCCGGTCAAAACCACTTTGACACGACGGCGCGCGAACTCCGAGAGCAAAAATGTGGGCAGAATGGCCGAGTCCGCGATGGGCTCGTCCAGAAGAGCGATTGACCGCTCGAGTTCGTTGAGGATATCGGCGGGCAGCATCAGTTCGTGATGCTCCGTGCCCAGATGGCGCGCCGCGCGGTGGGCATGGGCCGATTCATCCACGCCCGAAGCGGCACCCTGGAAGCCCACGGAAAAGGTTTGCACCTTGCGCGAGGGCGAATGCCGGACCATATAGGCCGCGATCAGGCTGGAATCAACGCCTCCGCTTAAAAAAGCGCCCACGGGCACGTCGGAGAGCATGGCCCCGCGCACGGACTCGGACAAGAGCTCATCCAAGCGGTCCACGTTTTCCGATAAGGAACCGGAAAAATCCGGCTGCTCCCGCGGCAGCCGCCAAAAAGGCTCAAGCTTAAGACCGTCTTCGTTGAATCTGAGCCAATGGCCCGGGGGAACTTTAAGCGCCTGGCGCAAAATACTGCGCGGACCGTGAACCTTGCCGGAAACCAGATAATCCACCACGCCGTCGTGATCCAGGCAGTCGTCCAGGCCTCCGGCCAGAAGCGAGCGCAGTTCCGACGAGAATTTAAGCGAGCGGCCGTCAAAAGAATAGTAGAGCGGCTTAATGCCGACCGGGTCGCGGGCCAGTATCAGTTCGCCGCGCTTCTTATCCCATAACGCCGCGGCGAACATTCCGTCAAGGCGCTTAAAGGCCTGTGGCCCATCGGCGGCGTAAAGACGCAGGATGGTTTCGGTATCGGAGCGCGTTTTAAAGCGCGTTCCCCGGGCTTCCAGCTCGGCCCTGAGCTGCGGATGATTGTAAATTTCGCCGTTGAAGACCAGGGCAACGCCGCCGTCTTCCGTGGCCATGGGCTGATGCCCGCCTTGAATGTCGATGATGGAAAGACGGCGAAAGCCGAAAGAGACCGGGCCCTCTTGATACTCGCCCTCGTCATCGGGGCCGCGGTGTTCCAGGGCCCGGCGCATGCGCCGCACCGGCGCAAGGCCGGGCGTCGCGCCGTCCGCGTTATAAACGCCGCAGATTCCGCACACTGGGCACGCTCCCTTGATTGATGAGGGCTTCGAAACGCCGGGCGTCGCGCCAGGCATTGGCAGAAGTGAAGAATACATAGGAAGGAAGCGATCCGCAGCGCCTATGGATTTCCTTCATCTCGGCGTCGTTATAAGCGCCCCCGCAAGGCGCGGGCAAACGGAAATAATTGATGGTTTTGTCAGGAATCACGACCGCCTCCAAGGGATTGACGGCCTGGATCAGCCCCAGATCGCAGCTCACTTTATTAACCAAATGCTGCTCCCATCTGCCGCGCGGCTGCCATACCAAGCTCAGGCTGTTGCGCCGGATGGACTTGAAAAACCGGTACATATCGCGCAAATGATTGGCGTCTGGATAGAAACTTGCGGGCGTCTCAAAAACCACGAAACGCGCCTTCATGGACTCTGCCACGCAGCGCGTTTGGTCCCAGGCCAATTCCGTTTTAATGCCGGACCTGAAATGGCCGGCGGGAGGATGGGTGATTTCGCGCCAAGCGCGCATCGAAAATTCAAAGCCGTGCGGGGCTCGCCGCCTCCAGTTTTCCGCGGTGGCCAAGCGGGGCAGGCTCTGAAAGGTCGCCCCGATTTCCACGGCCTTGAAAGTTTGAAAATATTTGGCTTGGCTGACTGGGAAGCCGCCGCAGCCCGTTCTTTGAAACATCAGGCCCTAGTCGAAAAGCTCGAGGTCGCTCCGGCGTTTCGGACGTGAGACGACATCCGGTAAAAAGCGCGCGTAGCGCCAGACGGTCCAAGCCAGCCCCAGGCAAGCCAGTCCATAGGCCAGCTCAAAGCCGCCGTAGCGCAGCCATTGCTCTTCGGTGACAAAAGCCCATTTTTCGGGAGAGTAGAGATTGGCTTCAGGCTCGCCGATGAAGAGGTCGTAGAGGGCTTTAAGGGCCACCGCAGTTCCCCAAACTCCGAGAATCCCTGCAGTCAGGACGGCGAGACCGCGGATTTTAACTTTTTCCAAGGCAAAACGCCCGGCGGCACGATCAACGCTTCGAATACTGGAAGCGTTTGCGGGCTTTGGGCTGGCCGCTTTTTTTGCGCTCAACCATGCGCGGATCGCGGGTCAGGAAACCCTCGGCGCGCATCGGCTTGCGGTTCTTCTCATCCCACTTAACCAGGGCCCGGGCGATGGCATGGCGGGCGGCGCCAGCCTGGCCGGAAATGCCTCCGCCGATGATTTTGAGGATAAAATCGAATTTCTTGGCCGATTCAACGACCGAGATGGGAGCCAGCACGTCCCGTTTTTGATGGTCTTGCCCGCGGAAATACTCGTCCAAGGGCTTCTGGTTGACCGTGACCTTGCCCTCCCCATTCGGGATCAGGCGCACCTGGGCTATCGAGGTCTTGCGGCGTCCCGTCGCCCAGATGATGTTGTTATTTTTCATTCTTCTTCCCAGGATAAATTTTGAGCCTGGCCATTTGCTTACCGCGCAAGCGATTGGCCGGCAGCATGCGCTTGACGGCCAGAAAAACGACTTGGGCGGGTCTCCTATGGAAAAGCCGCGCCACCGGCGTGGTTTTGGCGCCACCAGCCCAGCCGGAATGGCTGAAGTAGAACTTTTGATCCCACTTATGCCCCGTCAGCCGGATGCCTCGCGCGTTGACGATTTCCACGAAATCGCCGCAGTCCACGAAATCTGTGTAGGTCGGCTTATGCTTGCCGCGCAGCAAGGTCGCCGCCGAGGTGGATAGGCGGCCGAGGACGCGGCCCTGAGCATCGATTAGATGCCGTCGCCGCTCGGCGTTGGCTTGTTTAGGCTTGTGGATATAAGTTTTCTGCGGCATAAGGAAAACAAATAATACCTAATTCCGACGGCATATTCAAGGCGTTTTCGCCGGCGGGCGATTGCCCAAGATTTCGCCGGAAACCGTTTTCCAATACGCCTCCTCCCCGGCTTTGGCGCGCTGAAATAAATCCTCGCCCGCTTCGCTCAGCAACCCTTTCGAATCAAACAGGGGCCGGTCATCCAAATCCATAAGATGAAAAGCCCATTTGGCTCCCACGCCCTTGTTTTCGAAATAAGTCAAAGCCTCTTGCGCCAGGACCAGCTGATAGCGAAGAAAGCCCTCTTGGGTCAGACGCAAACGCACATCGGAGAGCCCCCCGGCGCGCTTGCGAACCACGATTAAATTGCGCAAGGGATAACCCTTGGATTTAAGCAGTTCGATGGCCCCGCCGGCCTCGGCACGGCGCATGCGCGCGAGCAACGCCATCTCCGCCGGGCTGTAACGGTCCAGCCCGGCGGAGAGAATTTTTCTCTGCCACATCTCGGCCAGGATGTTTTGCCGCTCGTTGTCGATAACGCGGGTTTCCTGGGCAAACGCGGGGAGAAGCAACAGCGATAGAACGCCAAGCTTCATATTCGCAGGCTGATCGGCGGCCGGTTCAACCTTGATTCGTCAAAATGCGCGGAAGAACCACGCCGATCTGGCTTTGGTATTTTCCCTTGCGGTCGGCATAACTGATCTCGCAGACCTCGTCGCTCTCCAAGAACAGCAACTGGGCGATGCCCTCTCCGGAATAGACCTTGGCGGGAAGCGGGGTGGTGTTGGAAATCTCGATGGTCAAATACCCGGTCCAGGTCGGCTCAAGCGGGGTGACGTTGACGATGATGCCGCAGCGGGCGAAAGTGCTCTTGCCCAGGCAGATGGCCAGCACGTTGCGCGGAATATTGAAATGCTCGACCGAGCGCGCCAAGGCGAAGGAATTCGGGGGCACCACGCAGAAAGGCCCCTTGTAATCGACGAAAGCCTTGGGATCGAAGGCCTTGGGGTCAACCACGGCCCCGTAAACGTTGGTGAAAATCTTGTACTCATCGGCCAGACGGATGTCATAGCCGT
>Ga0155452_1042_pt1 | contig 14192 bp, 10 predicted proteins | sample RifCSPhighO2_02_FD_111900 | JGI IMG/M metagenome (GOLD analysis project Ga0155452, IMG submission 111900) | Elusimicrobia bacterium RIFCSPHIGHO2_02_FULL_57_9
TGGCGGTGCCTATTTTGTGAATATCCTGCGCTAAGCCAGCGATGACTTTCGGGCTGTGATTAGTTCTGGTGAAGGAGGCGCAAATCCCATGTTCCCGGAAAAAACCCTTGCCCAGCGCATGATAGAGATAAACACAATGCCCGCTGGGAAAATGGTGGCAAAGAACATCCAGCTCAGGCACGAAGGCAGACGCATAAACGTTTTTCTCGACATGCCTCATACGCCAATTTTACAAATTATTAAACCGCATGATTTCTAAATTGCGTTACTAATGAGACTCTCCGTTTGCCGCCAGCGATGCTATAATGCACGCAAAGATCATGAACTTTTGTATTTATGAGCCCCGGCGCTATCATGAGCTGCCGATAATGCTGCGGCGAGGCCGCGGCGCGTATGTTTACGATACGGACGGCCGTCGTTTTATGGATTTGCTCAGCGTCTGTTCCGCTTTGGGACAAGGGCATGCTCATCCCCGCATCGTGGCCGCGGCCAGGGCTCAGCTGGGCCGCTTGACTTTGACCTCGCGCTCTTTCCACCACGACCGCTTAGACCCCCTGCTGCGGCGCCTGTGCCGGCTGACCAAGATGCAACGCGCCATGCTCATGAGCACCGGCGGGGAAGCCGTTGAAATGGCCATTAAAGCGATGCGCCAGTGGGGATACCGCGTCAAAGCGATAGCCCGAAACAAAGCCGTTGTTCTGGTGGCCCGAGGCAATTTCCACGGCCGCACCACGACTATCGCGGGCTTCTCCGATGATCCCGCGACCCGCGAAAACTTCGGGCCTCCCACACCGGGCTTTAAATCCATTCCCTACGGCGACGGCGCGAGTCTTGAAGCGGCCATCACCGATTCAACCTGCGGATTTTTGGTGGAACCCATTCAAGGAGAGGCCGGCGTGCGCCTGCCCCCGGCGGGTTATTTGAGAGAAATACGCAAAATCTGCTCCCGGCGCAAAGTGCTTCTCTGTTTTGACGAGATTCAGACGGGCCTCGGGCGGACCGGGCGGATGTTTTGCGCCGATCATGAATCGGTGCATCCCGACATGTTCATTATCGGCAAATCGTTGTCGGGAGGCGTCTATCCCGTATCAGCCGTCGTTGCTTCCGCCGAAATCCTTGATCTTTTCGTTCCGGGATCGCACTGCAGCACCTACGGAGGCAGTCCCGTAGCCTGCGCCGCGGCCATGGCGGCGCTGGATGTGATTATTAAGCAGCGCCTGCCCGGCCGGGCCGAGAAACTGGGCGGCTATTTCCTCCGGCGCCTTAAGACCTTGAGGCATCCCCGACTGCGCGAGGTGAGGGGCAGGGGCCTTCTTTTGGCCATGGAATTCGCCCGTCCCCTGGCCCGGCGTTTTTGCGATATTTTCCTGAGGCACGGCTTTTTAACCAAGGTCTCTCATGAAAGAATAGTTCGCCTAAGTCCCCCGCTGATCATCACGCGCCGGCAGATCGACCAAGCATTTTCAGCGATCGCCGCAACGTTAAAGGAGCTCGAAAATGATTAAAAAAAAGTGGGATATCCTTCTCGTCTCCGAAGAAGCCCCCCTGCAAGAAGACTATTGGGGCGATTTCGTGCGCTATGTCAAATCCCCTATTGAGGAATTGGGAGGAAAATGGCCGGCCCCGCACGCCCAGCACTTGAGCATCGTGGCCCTGGCCACCTATTTGCGGCGCCACGGCTTTAAACCAGCGGCCGTGGACAATATTTTCCGCCTTGCCTCCTGCGCGGAGAAATTCCGGCGCATCCTGGCGGAAGGCGTACCGGTGGTGGGAATTTCCACGGCCATGCTGATGGAAAAAGCCGCGGTAGAACGCATCATTGACGAAATCCGGGCGATCAATCCCGCGGCCACGATTATTCTAGGGGGAGCCACGGCCGAGCGTCAGAGCGAGGTCAGGGCGCTGGGAGATATCACGGTCATCGGCGACGGAGAGCGCGCGCTTCTGGAGGTCTTGCAAGCTCTTAAAAGCGGCCGAGATTTAAAAGGGATTGCTAACATCTATTACCGGGACGGCGGGCGGATGCGCTATACCGGCTCCTCCTCGGATATGGAGATCAATGAGATTCCCCCGGCTGATTGGGACTTGCTTGATGTCAGGCCCTCGCTTTTTTATGCCGTCGAGGCTTCCAAGGGCTGCCGCTACAAATGCGCTTTTTGCTCCTATCCGCAGCTGGGACGCCAGGCGTTGAAAAAACCCGAACTGGTCGTTGAGGAATTGCTGCGCAATAGGGATCGTTACGGAACGGGGGTGCAGTGGTTCTCCGATTCGAATCTCACTTCCTGGCCGGATCACACTCAGCATCTCTGCGAACTCATGATCAGGCGCCGCCTAAACGTCCCTTGGAGCGGCTATGTCCGCATTGACGACATCGCGCGCAACCCCGGCCTAGCCCATAAAATGCGCGAGGCGGGCTGCGTGGGTTTTTTTTCCGGCATCGAGTCCGGTGATGACTCCGTACTGCGCGCCATGCGCAAGGGCTATGACGCCAAGACGGCCAGAGAAGGAGTGCGCATCGCCAAGGACGCCGGGCTGCTGGTTCATGCCAACTTCATCATCGGCTTCCCGGGCGAAACCGAGGAAACGGTGGAAAACACCCTGGAATTTATCCGGAAAGCGCAGCCGCAGACCGCCGCCTTCACTGTTTTCTGGATACCCGTGAATTCCGACGCTTCGGTTTGGACCGATAAAAAACAATGGGAAATCCGCGGTGAAGGGACGCGCTGGACTCACCGGACCATGGATTCCGAGCAGGCCATAGCCCACCTGAGGCGCGCCATGAGCGTGGTGGTTAATGAAATGCCCAACACGGTCATAGCGGATGAATATTTGATCGTCGAGCTCTTAGGCTACGGCTTGAAGCTGGAGGAAGCCGTCTCCTACTCTTCTGCCTTGCGCGACTTCCATCGGGCTAAAAATCTCGGCCTCGATGAATTGAAGGGCAAGGCCGCGGGTCATATTCTTGACGCGCACCGGAAAATAGACCGGTTTTTAGACCGATCCTGCCGTGCGCTTTAGCCAGTAGCGCTGGCCCTGCGCAGGCAGGGTATGGAGGGGATCGTAATAGGCGTAACGTCGCGTCAGGGCCTGCGGGTCGTCGCCTTCGATGGGCGTGCGATAATTCTTGGTCCAATAAGAGATGCCCCGCTCGCGGTCATATTCGCGGCATTGCGATACCCAGCGCTTGCCTAAAAGCGGCACGTCGCAAACGATGCGCGGCGTGGCAAAACCAGGGAGATAACCCATGATGTCATGCTGAAGCCGCTGCGCCTCATGAATGGAAACCCTCCAATGCTCGCAGCCCGGGATCATCTCGCACATATAGAAATAATAAGGAATGATCTGCGCTTGGTCGAGCATGGTGAAGCAAAGTTCTAAAAGTTCCTTAGCGGTCGCGTTGACCCCCCTGAGCAAGACCCCTTGGCTGCGCACATCACGAAAGCCCATATCAAGCAACTGCCGCGCGGCCCTGGCTACCAGGGGCGTTATCTGGTTGGCGTGGTTGATGTGAGTGTGCCAGGCCAGGCTTATCCTGCGCTTGCGCGCCTTCCGGGCTAAGCGGCCCAGGCTATGGATAACTTCTTTCTGAAAAAAGTGCTGCGGCAGAGCTATCAATGCCTTGGAGTCGAGCCTTATGTCTCGGATGCTCGCAATATCCATCAGGGCGCCGATAAAATCCTCAAGCCGCGCCGGAGCCAAATTCACGATATCGCCGCCAGAGACGGTCACGTCGCGAACCGATGAATTCTCCCGCAAATACCTTAAAATTCCCTCTAAACGCCGCCGAAGCGGCAAGCGGAAAACCCTTTTGTTTACCAACGGCGTGCTGCCTCCGACCAAGTCCATGCGCGTACAATGTCCGCAATAAACCGGGCAAGAGGATAAAAGCTCCGCCATAACCTTGGTGGGATAGCGGCGGGTCAGACTCTCGATGGCCCACATCTCGGTTTCGTGCAGACTGTCCCTTTGAGCCAATGGGTGGCTGGGCCACTGAGGATGCCTATCTTGAATGGCGGGCAACATGTAGCGGCGGACAGGATCGTTCCAGAGGTCGCGCTCCTGCATGGTATTGATCATCTGGGGCGTGATAAGCAGGGGCATGACGGCGGCTTGCCGTTGATCCTGCTCGATGCCGGCGGCCAGATCGTCGGGGAGATAAGAGCCTAGAACGGCCTTGAGCGCCATGACACTCTTAACTGAATTGCGGCGCTGCCATAAAGCGTTTTCCCATTCTTGCCTTGTTGCGCGGCTCCAACCTGGAAAGCGCCTCCAATCCGGTTCATGGAAAGGCCTGTTGATCGGGTAAGGGATAGGCTGGGTCAGGCCAGCCATCACAGCGCCTTAAGCCTATCCATCGAATTTTTATTTCTCGCAACAGATCAGCCAATAAAAAATGGTCATGCAACGGAAAAAATTCTACAATAGCGCCATGCCATTGCGCAAAACGCCGGCTCTCAGATCTCTGATCACCCCGGTATATAATCGCGTGGAATACACCTTACGCTGCGCCCGCAGCGTGCTGGCCAACACCCCCGGTCCCTTGGAATGGATATTCATTGATAACGGCTCGTCCGACGCCACAGCCCAGAGCCTGGGGCGATTGGCGCGCGCAGACCGCCGAATCCGCATTCTCCGCAACAAGCAGAATTTAGGGTTTGCCTGCGCGGTCAACCAGGGTCTGCGCAAGGCCCGGGGCCAAACCTTGGTTCTGCTCAATAACGATACCCTGGCCCCCCCGAGATGGCTTGAGAGCCTCAACTCATGTCTGGAACAAGATCCCGGACTGGGCGCGGTGGGCCCCTGCACCAATGAGGCCGCCGATCCCTATCAACACAGGAATGTCTCTTATGATATCCGGCATTTCCATACCTTCGCTGTAGCCTGGTCCCTGAGGCATAGCGGCCGCATACGCCCCATGCACCGCCTTATCGGCTTCTGCATGGCCATGCGTCGTCAAGCCTATGAGCAGGTCGGGCTTCTGGACGAACGCTTCCGCATCGGCGGCTACGAGGATTACGACTATTGCCTGCGCTTGCGCCAAGCCGGCTGGCGGCTGGGGCTGGCTGAGGAAGTATTCGTCCACCACTTCGGCCATATCTCTTATCGAGACACCGCTTCCTGGAAGCAGACCATCGCAGCCAACCGTGAAGTGTTTTTAGATAAATGGACGCCTAAATCCTTGGAATTTCTCGATAACCTTCCGGATTTAAAAATAGAGCGCGTTGTTTAGCGTCCTTGTCCCATGCGTATCGCCTTGTGCACCCGGCACCTCGCGGACATGACTTCCCTTAATATCATGGGGAGCCTGGCTCGCGAATTATCCCGGCAAAACCATGCTCCATTTCTCTATACCGCGAGCCCGGATTCCAAAACTCTGCGTACCTTGAAGTTTCCGCTCCATATTCTTCCAAACAAAAATGATCAGGCTTTGGCACGCAGCTTGGCTAAAGTCTTATCCCAGGATAAAATCGAGCTCGTCCATTTAAGGCTCGGAGGAGCCTACCGCAACCCTTTTGTATGGAGTCTCTCCCGACTCTCAAAACTCAAGCAGCACCCTCGCCTCAGCCTCCAGTTCGATGATTTCGGCAACCCGGACCTTCCCCTTGATTGCCCGCGAACCGCGCGCGATCTCAAAAAGCTCATGCTGGGAGGGGCCCATGTCGCTGCGGTATCACGCGCCGTGCGCGATTGCGTCGTCAGTTATTGGCCCAGGATGAAACACCGCGTTCAAGTAATCGGCAACGGCGTCGATCTTGATTGGGCCGAACGATGCAACGGTCACAAGCATTTCGTTGAGCCTTACATCCTTTCTGTCGGACGGCCGGCCCGCTACAAAGGCATGGACCTGCTTATTTTCGCTTTCGCCGAAATAGCCGACAAATTTCCGGTCAATCTTGTTATCACCGGCCCGGACATGGAAAATAACGTCCTGCGCCGTTTAGTCCGCAAGCTGAAGCTTGAAAACCGCGTTCGATTCGCGGGCTTCACGGAGCATCGCAAGCTCCCGGGACTACTCCAAAGCGCGGAGTTCTTTGTTCTGGCTTCGCGCTGGGAATCTTTCGGAATCGCGGCCCTGGAAGCCATGGCCGCAGGCAAGGCCGTAATTGCTCCCCGTCTAGGCGGTTTTCTGGACTACATTGAGGACGGAAAGACCGGTTTGCTGTTTTCTCCGGAGGATCCTCGGGCTCTGGCAAATGCTATGCGACAGTTGCTCAACCACCCAAGCCAGCGCCGCGCGCTCGGCTCGGCGGCCCGGCAAATGGCACGGCGGCGTTCCTGGTCCGCCGTCGCCGACCAGTATCTACGGCTGTGGCGCGATCACCGGTATTCCGGCTTTACGCGCCGCTTGAACTAGCCTGGATTTCCACGGCGCGAAGTCGACCTAACAAAACCCATCATTTAGCAGTTTGGTCCGCGCCGAAACCGACTTCACGCCCGTCGGAACATTTCCAAGAAGCCCTACGCGGCGCGAATTATGGAATTAGATTATGTAGTGCTCTCATAGTGAGGCCAGCTTAACTCATCCATATTTTTTGTATTATACCAGCATTGGAGGCGATTGAATATGCCTGCCGCTGACGTAATTCTGCTTTCCGATGTTACTTCATCCCTTGGTTCCACCACCTCTCGTTATTGCGGTCCTTACGTGTTGTCCACTAGGCTGGAGCATGCGGGATTCAATACCGTTGTTATCGATTACTTTACCCGTCACCCTGATTTCTTCGGATATTTAGAAGGCTTTCTCGGCCAGAATACCATGATGCTGGGGCTTTCCTCCACATTCCTATCTCCGTATGAGCCGGAGTTGAGCATAGAGCGATTAAGGCGGAGAGAGATGCGCGGTGAGCGCAACGAGCGCTACTATAGGGACAGTCTTTGGCATTTAGAAGAGCCGTCCATGCAGGAATGGTTCATCAGGCTCAAACAGGTTTTGAGCCGGCGCAGTCCGAAGTGCCGGATTGTTTTGGGAGGCGCCAAAGCCCCTCTTATTTATCAGAGGCCCCTTGCGATGCATCGCTTTTTCGATTATATCGTGCTGGGCCAGGCGGATGATTCTATCGTAGATTTGGCGCGCTGTTTCAAGGAAGGCCGGACGCCGGCCCATACCGTGAGAAACGGCGTGGCCTTTCTCCAGCCCCAGCCCGGCGCCTTGCAGGGCTGCCCTTCCGCTCAGTTGACGGATAAGCACGCCATTCTGCGCGGAGAAGGACTGCCCATCGAGATTTCTCGGGGCTGCCTTTATAACTGCAAGTTCTGTTACTACGATAAAAAGGAAAGCATCCGGAAGAACCTGGATGCGCTTCGGTCCGAACTTATTCGGAATTATGAAAATTTTGGCTCGACGGTTTATCATTTCTGCGACGACTGTTTTAACGATACGAAGGACAAGGTCGAAGGGGTGTGCGGGCTTCTCCTAAACCTGCCTTTTAAAGTCGAATGGGTTTCATACGCTAGAGCCGATCTTCACGTTAAATTCCCCGAGACTTTGGATTTGATGGTCAAGGCCGGATGCCGCAGCCTGCAGTACGGCATAGAGACCTTTAATCCGGAGGCGGGCAAAGCCGCGGGCAAGGCGGTGCCGCCGATAAAGGTTAAAGAATTCTTCAAGACCGCGTATCAACGTCATAATAGCCAGGTTATTTTTAACGCCTCCTTCATCGTCGGCTTGCCGCATGAAACCCCGGACAGCCAAAGAGAAACCACGAGTTGGCTGACGGAAAACAGGGTTTTCGATTTCGTATCTTACGGAGTGCTGGGACTTAGAAAATACGAGGCCGGAATAGACGGCGCCGTGGTTGATTACTCCGATTACTCGCGTAATCCCGGGCGCTACGGATTTAAAGAAATTCGTTTCGAGCCCGACTATTATTGGCGGCATGAAACCATGGATTTGGTCCAGGCCCGGGAGTTGGCCATCGAAGGCCTCAAGCTCATCGCCGCGTGTTACGGCTCCCCCTATTTTATGAGTACCTTCATGTATCCTCGGATGAGGAGCTTGGATTTTAACCATGAGGATATTCTCGATATGGCTCGCCAAAGCGATGAGGCCAACTGCCGCCGCTGGAAATCGCAGGCGGACTCCAGGATGGAGGAGTGGCTCGGCCGCTATTGGGACCTGCTGTTAAAAATCAATACCAGTTTAAGCGGCGCCGGAAGAGCCTGAGAAATGCCTGCGCTTTGCGGGGCGTGGTCTTTAAGCGGCAAATCCATTGAAGATTGCCTGCCGGAACCCCAAAGACAGGCAATACGCCGCAACCTTCCCGATGCAAATGAGCCGCTTGTTGAAAAAATTCGGGGACCGCTATGGCTCGTGGCATGCCAGGGCCATGTAGCTCAACATCAAGAGGCGGTTGCGGCCATGGAAGGCTTAATTGCCGCTGAAACCCCCGTAAGCCTTTCCTCTATTTTGGGTAAAAAAAGAGAGCAGGGGGACTGGGAGCCCCGTTTCGATGGCCATTATATTCTAGTTTGGGCTGATGCAGCTCGGCGGCGGCTGAGCCTTTTCCGGGATCCCACCGGAGGCTTTCGCCTTTACTACGTTCAGATCGGCGATTTGCTTTTATTTTCAGCTTCGGCTAAGGCGCTTGCGGCTCATGATGCCGTGGGCCGGCGGCTTAATTCGAGCGTCGCCGAGGAGCGAGTTCTGGCGGGATTAAGCCACTGGGGCAATGAAACTTTATGGGAGGGCATTAGAGAGGTTCTGCCTGGTTACTGCCTTGAGGCTTCGCCTAAAAACCTGCGGCATCGGTGGTATTGGGGGGAGCTGTTGCAGGGGGTAGAGGGGCGTCCCGAAGATTTGGCGCCGGAGCTGGCAGCCCGAGTGCGTCAGGCCGTGAGAGCCAGCATCGGCAGCGATGGGCGGGTGGCTGTCGCATTATCCGGAGGAATCGATTCTTCCGCCATCGCGGCCCTGGCGGCGAAGGAAGTTGGAGCCGGCAATGTCGAGGCTTTTACCTATGAATTCTCAGGTCCCGATTATGTATCGGAGGCCCATTTCGCCGCCCAAACCTGCCGCCATCTTGGGATTAAAAAGCATCATATTCTCCAAATATCGCAGGAAAATCATCTCAATGACGGCCTGGAGATGTTTTGGCGCTCGGAGGATTTTATCAATCGTTGGAAGCAATATCCCCCCAAGTTAGCGCGTGTCTTGCGCCAACGCGGCTTTTCAAAATTTTTGACAGGAGATGGAATCGGCAGCCGCATGGGTTGGTTTGAAGACTTAAGCGACGTCATGCCTTGGATCCCGTGGCGGGATAAAGCTCTGCGCTATTGGAGAGTGACGCAAAACCATCTGGAACACGGTTTTGACTGGTTGGATTATGTCCATCCCGGCCTGACTCCGCCCTATCGCTTTCTTCATTTGTTGGCGATGGGCGTGTTGCGCGCCCACGGCTTGATCATTAAACCTCTTTTCCCATCCGGTATCGGCGATGCCGCTTGCCGCGTCCTCGATTCATCCCGTGTACGGGATGCCATGCAAGAAATCCGGCATTTGCCGCTTGCCCGGCAGCTTCAGCATTTAAGCTTTATCCATCTAAGCTCATCCATCGATACGAGCCGCACGGAGGGGGTTTACCGCGAATTAGGCGTGCTCAGAGTCTCTCCTTTCTTTTTCCCATCTTGCCTAGCCTTAACCCACTTCCCATATAAGCCAAAGCCATTTTTGTGGAGTTCGTCGCGGCGCATGCGCCCCGGAAAGGAACTGCTCATTTCGGCCATGCGGCATTTGTTGCCCGAGGATATCCTTTATCGGCCTAAATTATGGATACAAGCCAGCGCTCCGAGCAGCTGGCTGATCAGGGAAAACGATTGGATTGCCCGGCGCACTTTAAGTTCAAGGCTTCTTCCGCCATTTTATGAGAATAATGAGCGCTTTATATTCCCCGGAACATTCAGGCGCGGATATTTGATCGCGCTGGGTCTCTGGCATCGCATGTTTATGGAAAGATCTTTGGGGAGCAAACCTCCAACCTGGGATGATTTGAGCGATGAACCGCGGGCGGCCGCTTCTGCGCCGGGAAGATGAGCGGTACTAATTTTAATCTGGCTGACGGTTTTTACCGCCAGGTTTTGAGGCAGCCGGAGAGAATGGCTCTGTGGCTTGATGGCAGGCGGTATTCTTATGTGGAAATCGCTAAGCTGTCTTATCAGGTCGCGCAATGGCTGGTCGAAGAAAGCTCGCAGCGTGTCGGAATCATGGGAGATAGGAGCCTGGAGTCCATTTCCGGCATCTTGGGGGCTTGCTGGGCCGGAGCGGCCTTTGTTCCTCTCAATGCGAGTTTCTCTGAATCATTACTGGCCAAGCAAATTAAGAAGGCCAGGGTCGACGCCTTGATCGTAGACGCCGCGGGACGCGGGATATTAAGCGAAAGCCTTGCGGCGCACTGCCCACGCCGCATTCTCTATCCCAAGGATTTAGACGGCAGCTTGAGCGTTAAACCTCCTCAGCCTATTGAGTCAGGAAGTCTTGCCTATCTGATGTTTACCACGGGCAGCACCGGCGAGCCCAAAGCGGTCGCGGTCTCGGCCGGGAGTGTCCGTCATTATTTAAACACAATGAATGATTCTTATTGTCTAACTCCCGACGATCGGCTTTCGCAGTTTTTTCGTCTAACATTCGACTTGTCTGTGTTCGACTTGTTCATGTCCTGGGAGAATGGAGCCGGTTGTTATGTTATTCCGGAGCAGGAAAGATTGAGCCCTGCCAAATTCATTCAGGATCATGAACTTACCGTTTGGTTTTCAACGCCATCTCTGATCGCCGGGATGAAGCGGAAAAAGTTTCTTGAACCGGGGTTGTGGCCTTCTTTGCGGCTGTCGTTATTTTGCGGAGAGCCGTTGCCTGACAGCTCCGCACGGGCTTGGGCCGCTGCCGCCCCTAACAGCCGCGTTGAGAATCTTTACGGACCGGCTGAAGCCACCGTTACATGCTTGCGGCAGGTTTACAATGGCCACGCGATGATTCCTCCCGAATGCGATATCGTGGCTATTGGTCTGCCCAATACGGGCATGGCTGCCGCAATAATAAACCCATCGGGAGAGTTTATGCCGCTTGGAACAGCCGGTGAATTGGCTTTGGCGGGCCCTCAATTAGCGTTGGGTTATTGGGATGATGAGGAACAAACCGCCGCTCGTTTCATAAACTCCGGCGACCGGCGCCGCTGGTATCGGACCGGTGATTTCTGCCGCCAGGATTCCAGCGGAATTTTTCACTTTTTAGGCCGCGTCGACCGTCAGATTAAAATATACGGCAATAGATTCGAACTAGAGGGCATCGAGGCTCTTTTGAGAAAGGCCAGCGGCAGCGAAGATGTGGCTGCCGTAGCCTGGCCGCCCGGCCAAAACCCCGAAGGGCTGATTGCATTTATCGCTTCCCAAGGAATAGACGACAAGGCTATCATGGCGCAATTAGCCCGGGAACTTCCTCCTGCCTTGATTCCTCTCCGGATTGTGGTTGCAGACAAGCTTCCTCTTAATTCAAATGGAAAGATAGACTATGCTGCTTTAATGGCGGGTTTAGAATAGCGGGAACTAAGGGGTCGAGGTCTTTGAGGAGGCTCGCTGGGCGCTTTTAGGGCTTTCATGCGTAACACAATAAGTCGCAAGGCTGTGGACAGTGGGGATAAGTCTAACTGAGCGAAAAAATTAGCGACGGTACGGAGGGAACCGGCAAGACGAGGATGATAAACCGTTTCCGAGGGTGAAAGTCACACAGGGAAACGAGAAAGTCGGGCGGTAGCCACCCGGCGGACCGTCACAACAGCCGCAAAACGGAAGATTTTTTGATTTTCAGGATCTTTCTTAGGCCCACACGGCTCTACAAAACCTTACGTGATCTTTTCTTTTGGGATTGCTCAGGCTCCTAGTTAGAGACTATCATTTTTTGTATCATCCGAATGCCATGGAAAAAACATTTTGACGACCGCTTTGTGCGGCGCATGGTCCCTTTCCGGCGCTCCAATTGAAACCCAGCTCAGCGAAAGCGATAAAAAAGCCGTGTTCGGCCGATTGGAGGCCGGCGGCGCAAGCCTGCGCGCGCTCAGCCTGGGGCCTTTGTGGCTGGTTGGCCGCGCTGAGAAAATAACCCGGAATGAAGGCAGGTTCCTGGCCGTGGAAGGCTTTATCGCTCCCGGACAGGATTTGAGCGCCGCCATCAAACGCCTCAACCCTCAATCTCCGTGGGATATTGAGCTTGACGGCCATTATGCCCTCGTTTATGCCGATCCTGCCGCGGGCTTGCTGCTTCTGACCAGGGACATCGGCGGCGGAGAGCGCCTCTATTACGCCCGTCTCCCTGATATTCTCCTTTTCAGCGCCTCGCTATGGCCCTTGCTGGCTCATAGCCAAGTGCCCAGGAAACCGGACTCGGAGATGATCCGGGAATATGCGTTTAACGGAGCCTTGCTTTCTCCCGGCAGAACCTTGTTCTCGGGGATTAATGAGATCCAACCGGGTCAACGGCTGATTCTGGATAACGGCAAGCAGGATTGCCGTTATCATGAAATGGCTGCGCCGGAGGAAAATTCGAAAGAAACCGCGCCGGAGAGGCTTAGGCGGGGCTTGACTCGGGCCACTTGCCTGGCCATCGGCAAAGACCGCGAAGCGGCCATCGCCCTCTCGGGCGGGATAGACTCTTCAGCCATCGCCGCGTTGGCCGTGGAGGCCTTGGGGGCCAAAAACGTCCACGCTTTCACTTACGAATTCGATGATCCGGGGCTTATTTCCGAAGCGCCCTTGGCCGCCGCTGTTTGCCGCTATTTAGGCATCCGCGATCATCAAGTCGTCAAGCTATCGCTTCGCGATCACGAAGAAGCGATCCCGGAAACCATCTGGCGATCCGAAGAACCGGGAACCATGAGAGGCAATCCGGCGGTATTGCTGCTGGCCAGACATGCCAGAGATCGGGGATTCGCCAAATTATTGAGCGGAGCCGCCATGGAAGTTCTGCTGCGCATTCCTGCGGCCCGCTACCATTATCTGGATGCTCTGGCCGCGGCCATCCCAAGGCTTGCCGATGTGGGCTGCGCGCTGGAACGCTGGAAAATTTCGCAGTTTCCGGGATGGAAGCTGCCGCAGCCGTCGCCTAGCCTTGGCAATCCAGACGCCCCCCCGCCTCACCTCTACTTTCTCATCCTTGCGGTTCTGCGCTATAACGGCTTTCTGCGGGATATGGGCGCCTTTTATCCCCCGGAGCTAAGCACCCTGGCCCGGCAAACGACACAGTCCTGGATGAATCGCGAAAGAATCGCGGGAATGAAGCAATGGACGCTTGGCGACCAACTGCGCTATCTCTGTTTTACGTCTCATGATTTTTCTAGGAATATCCATAGGAAAGTAAAATTCACCCGGGAAATAGGCTGCGTCTTTACGGCCCCCGCCTATTTCCGGGTCTGCATGTCCGATGAAAAATATTTAAGCTGGCATACCGCGCAAGCGCCCAAACAATTTCCCAAACTTCTGCTTCAGCAGGCCATGCGCGGCATTCTACCCGAAGAAGCGCTGGCGCGCTCCAAGATTGAGGACAATATGATATGTCCGACCCACTGGTTGGAGGAAAGCCTCCGCAAGCTGGAGCCGCTGGTCTCAAAATCAGCGAAACACCTGGATCCGTATTTTCTGGGCGAATTCAAGGCCGTGCGCTCCTGGCTGGCGCCCTCCGCCGCCCGGTTGGCCCTGTGGCACCGCCTATTCATCGAATTGCCGCTGAGAACAAGTCCGCCCAGCTGGGATGATTTGAGGTGAGTTCTTTTTGCGGCGCATGGTCCCTTTTGAGCAAACCGATTGAAACCCAGCTTGGCGAAGGGGATAAAACGGCCATGCGGACCAGCCTGGATTCGACGGCGGGAACCGTCGAATTCTCGGAAGGTCCTTGCTGGATAGCCGCCGGCAAAGGCAATCTGGCTCGGAATAGGGGAAGCTGTCTCGCCTTGCATGGCTTTCTCGCTTTTAACGGCGAAGGCCCTCGAACCCTTCAAGAGGCCTTGGAAAAAAAAAGCCGGCAGCCTGATTGGGATTTGCGTTTTAGCGGACACTATGTTCTGACCTTCGCCGACCCAACACGAAATAAGCTGGAGCTTTACCGCGACCCCACCGGCGATGAGCAGCTTTATTATGCCCGAATCAAAGACGTGCTGCTGTTTGCCTCGTCCCTCAAGCCTCTTCTAGCCCATAACCAAGTCCCCCATAAG
>Ga0155452_1031_pt4 | contig 14131 bp, 13 predicted proteins | sample RifCSPhighO2_02_FD_111900 | JGI IMG/M metagenome (GOLD analysis project Ga0155452, IMG submission 111900) | Elusimicrobia bacterium RIFCSPHIGHO2_02_FULL_57_9
GCTTCGACGGCTCATCGAAGAGTTCGGCATCAACGAGGTCCTTCGAGCGGCCGGCCGCACGCTTGTTCTTTATGAAAGTGCCCTTGTCCAGATAGTAGACCGCATGTTCGCCAAACGGCCCTTCCTGACGGTTGGCCCAAATTTCTTCCCCCGTGACTCCGTCCAGCTTCGTTAGCAGGTCGATGCGAACCGGAGGATAGCCCATCTGGATGACCTTTCCGGAAAGTATATCGTCTTTGGTTATACCAAGAGACTTGAAGCCGAAGTCCGCGAACGCCCGCAGCACGGCCTCCACGTTGGAAGCGGTCGACCTGATCCAAAAATCGATATCGCCGGTCGCTCGCGGATATCCCAAGAAAGCCAGGGCAAAGGCACCCACGATCACAAATTCGACGTGATTCCGATTGAGCGCCGCAATGAAATCCGAGAAGTCAGAGTTGACGTCGCTCATGCGTGGTAACCCCTCAATTGGATCGAGCGCACAATATGCGGAAGAGTCTTTTGACCCGTAGCCAGATACACCTGCCGCCTAAGAAACTCCATGGCGCTGATCCGGACCTCGGGAGGTTGCGTGAGCCAGAATCGCAGGGTGTCGCGGTCATCCTCTTTTTCAACGATGCGCACGGGCAGTTGCTGATCGCGCACAACCGAGGCTCCTCCCGAAGCCCAGGTCTCCTCCCATATTTCAGCGGATGGCCGGCTCATGAGACGCTCTTGCTCGGAGCGGATAAGAGCCCGGATCATCTTGTCATCAGGGAGTTGATTCTCTAAAGCCATGGTCCCCGAGACGCGCGCGATCTTGCGGCGCGCGACTCCCTTGATCCGCTCGGCCAGGGCAGCCTGGGGCGACTTGAGGAACTTCGGCAGCACAACGGCTTCGCAATACATGGCGCGCAATATTCGCCTGAGCGTACTCAGCTGGACATCAACCTTGCCGATCTCGATTTTCGCCAGATGGGACTGCGGCATACCCGCCCGCTTGGCAAGCTGGGCCTGGGTCATGTGAAGAGCGTTGCGGATCCTCCGGATGACGACATGAGGAGCGAATTCTTCCGTCGCTTCGGGGAGCTTTTTTCCGCAGGAGACTAAACGGTCCATCATGATACGGTTGCTGACGGGAAGGCTCTCCTTTCTCAGCGACATAGATGGACTCTCCTGATTGCGGTGCTTATATTTTAACCTATTTAAGCATATTTGTCAATACATAATATATATGTTTATAAATATTAAATAAACATGACACTATCGCCACGCTTGGTTCTCGAGCGCTGGAGTTTGGCACTTAAGAATTATTTAAGCGGCCCTTAAGCGCGCAAACAGCCGTCCCTGTTATGCTTGAACCGAGGCGCCGGGAGGTTCTAAAAATGAACGCGAAAACCATAACCTTAATCGGATTGGCCGGGCTGCTGGCAGGCTGCGGTGGAGTCAAAAGCCGGGTCAAACAGGGAAAGGTTGAGACCACCATCAACCAGGCTCCCAATCGTTCGGATTACGTGGAAGCCATCGGCATCGGGGCTTCCAATCCCGAATTGGCCACGGAAACCCAGCGCAAGGCCTTGGCCCGCGACGCGGCCATCGTCAAGGCGCAATATGAAATGCTCTCCATGATCAAGGGTGTGGAGCTAGACGGCGGCGTGACAGTGGACCGGGCCATGGAGGTCGATTCAAAGCTGGAAGCCCGGCTTAAAGAGACCATCAAGGGCGCGGAAATATTGAAAAGCGAATTCACGGCCGACAACGGCTGCGTGGTCACCTTGCGGCTTCCCAAGAAAAGACTTGAGGATATGATGGGGGTGCGCTTTCGATGAGGATGCCGCGCGGCGGCCTCTGGCTGCTTATCCTGGGACTTGGCGCCTGCGCCTCTTCGTCTAAAAGAAATGCCGCTTTAAACGAAGTCGCGGTTCAAGCTGAAGGCTGGGCGGCATTTGATCCCAAGGACGAGCTCGGCAGCCGCCGGCGCGCTTTGGCCGAGGCCCAGAAAAAAGCCGTGGAGCAGCGCTTCGGGGTGTCGGTGTCGGCGCGCACTCGCGTGGACAACGCGCTGACTTCCGCGCAACGAATCATGGCCGACGTGCGGGGAACGGTCAGCCGCTACGAAGTGCTTGACGAGCGGCGCGAGGACGGCTTGCTTAAAATAAGGATCAAGGCCTTCATGCGCGAGTTTTCCTCCAAAGAAGCGCAAGCCCCCCTCCCGCCGCCCGTGCCACCCCCGGGAAACCATAAAATCGCGGTGCAGATCAAGGCCGAAGGCCCCCAGGCCTCCGATTGGGAGAGACGGGCCGCAGCGGCCCTGCGCCAAACCCTGATGGACGAAGGCTTTTCCGTGGTTGAGACGGACGCTCAAGCGGATTTCACGGCTCAGGCTCAAGCCCGGGCTTCCCCCGTCGCCGATCCCCGGCTGGGAAGCTGGCACGCTTACCGGGCCCGCGTCACGCTCTCCGTGATCGAGTCCGCCGGTGGAGCCGTATGCTGCGAAGAAACAAAGGAAGCCTCCGCTGTCGACATTGACGCCGCCTCCGCTTCCAGCCAAGCCGTGGCCGATGCCAGTCTTTCCGCGGGCTCGTCCATAGCGCGCGAACTCTCCGCCTGGTTATGGACCCGATAAATCCAGTGGCGCGGGCATTGCGAAATGAGTTATATTATAATTCTTATAAAAATAAACTCGTGGCTCAGAAAATCCTGGTCGTTGACGATGACACAGCCGTGCTTAACGTCGTCAAAAAATATTTGACGAGCAAAGGCTTGGCTGCCGTCATCACGGACAACGGCTCGGAAGGCCTTCTTCTCGTGCGCGAATCGAAACCCGATCTTATTCTGGTTGACGCGGAGATGCCCGGCCTCGACGGCTATGCCGTCTGCCGGGTTCTTAAGAAGGAAGCCGCCACCCGCTCCATACCGGTCATCATCATGTCCGGCCGCAAAATCGAGGAAAAAGACATCCTTTCCGGCTTTGAAGGCGGCGCTGACGATTATATCTGCAAGCCCTTTTCCCTGCCCGTGCTCATGGCCCGCATCCAGGCGGTATTAAGGCGCTATGAAACTTCTTGCGCCCAAATGCCGAAGCTCAAGAAATGCGGCATCGAGCTGGACCCGGCGGGACGGACCGTCAAATTGGGCAATAAGCTGTTGTCGCTGACCCGCAAGGAATTCGATCTGCTGTCTACCTTAATTGGCAAGGCCGGCAGGGTTTTAAACACCACTTATCTGCTGGAAACGGTCTGGGGCTACGATCCCGCCGATTACAACGATCCCGGCACCGTCGAGGTGCATGTCTCCCACCTGCGCAAGAAACTGGGCCCGAAAGTCGCCAAGCATATCATCAGCGTCACCGGCCATGGCTATAAATTTGAAGACTAAGCCCCAAGACGCCTAGTCTTCAAATTTAAGCACTCCTTAAGCCCCGATTAAGTGTTCTTACAGTTCTTACTGCTATCCTCATGGCATGAAAAAACCAATCCTCGGTCTCTCGATTTTCATCCTAGCCCTGGCCTCATCCCCTGTCCCGGTCGTGGCTAGCGACCGGGGCGGATTTAAGGCTATGGCTAAGGAACTCCCCCGGGCAGCTTTAGCTGCCCGGGTGCAGCGCGTAGCCGTGCTTCCCTTCGTGCCCGCCCAAAATAATTCGGTTGAGGACGGCTGGCGCATCTCGGAGAAATTAGTGACGCAATTGGTGCGCCTGGGAAAAATCGAGGCGCTCGAACGCTCTCTGTTGAGCAAACTGCTAGATGAGCATCAATTAGGCAAAACCGGGGTGCTGGATCCCACCATGCTGCGCAAATTAGGACGGGTGGCGGCGGCGGACGGAATCATCACGGGCAGCTTCGCGGTGATAGGCCCGAATATCGTGGTCAACGCGCGGCTCATCAACCTGGAAACGGGCGTCATCATCGCCGCTTGCGAGCGGGAGGTGGAGCGGGAATGGACCAGAGGCCTCCTGGCTCATTCCAACCAGCCTTTGTTCGTGCCGGCTCCCGAATTTACGGTTGAGGTTCCGCAGATTGCGCAAGAAGAATCCCTCGAGCTTAAAGATTCGCCGGGGGAGGATTCCTGCGCCGCGGCCCCGCTGCGCATAGACCGGATGGAAAATCAAATACTGGAGCTTAAAGCCCGCTACTGGGCGCGACGGCTTAAGAAAGGTCTTTCCTCCTCCAGCCTCAAATACAATCCCGGCTCAACCATCTCCGATCCGGAGCTTAAACAGCAGTTCTACGAGCGGATGAAGGCCTGGTACGCCCAGGATTCAGTGCCGGAATTAACGCCCTCCGAGCTCAAGCGGTTCGTGGCCGTGGATCAAAAGGCCCTTTCGCTTTACCGTAAATGCGGAATATAAGAACGGGGGAAAAGCATGGAACAGAGAATACTGGTCGCCGACGATGAAGAAAGCATCCGCAAGCTGCTGAGCCGGAGCCTGGAAAATCCCTATCATGTCTCCACCGCTTCCAACGGCCGCGACGCCTTGGCATTAGCCGAGCGCGAAAATTTCGATCTCATCTTGCTCGATATCAACATGCCGGGCAAAACCGGCTGGGAAGTGCTCAAGGAGCTGCGCCAGGATATCCAGACCCGCACCACCCCGGTGATTCTATTGACAGGCAACGGGGGGACGGCCGACAAGGTGGAAGGGCTTAACAACGGAGCGGACGATTATGTCACCAAGCCTTTCGCTTTGGAGGAGCTTCGCGCGCGGGTCGACGGCGTTCTGCGCAGAAACCGCCTGGATGTCTGCGCCAATCCCTTGACCAAGCTGCCTGGAAACCCCGCCATAGAGGAAGAGGTCAACCGCCGCATCCACGCAAACATCCCCTTCGCGTTTTTCTACATCGATATAGACCGCTTCAAGTCCTTTAACGACGCCTATGGTTTTGCCCGGGGAGACGCGGCGATCCGCCGCACGGCCGGCCTGATCACCGAAAGCCTCAAGTCCCAAGGCAGCCGGGAGGATTTCGCGGGGCATATCGGCGGCGATGATTTCGTCGTAATCTGCGAGCCGCAACGCGCTCCCCACATCGTCATCAAAATAACCTCCGATTTCGACGAGCAGGCGCCGCTGCTTTACGATTGCTCGGATCGCCGCCGCGGTTATGTCGAAACCGCCAACCGCACGGGCCAGTTCGAGCGCTTCGCCCTGGTCACACTCTCAGTCGGCATCGTCACCACCGAAGCCAGGAATCTGGACCATTACGGCAAAGCCGTCATGATCGCCTCCGAGATGAAAAGCCATTTAAAGCGCCAGGCCCCCCGGGGCCTCAGCCGCTTCGCCTTCGACCGCAGGAAGGACTCTTATCCAACTTAATCGCGCCTCTGGTAAGCCGCGAGCTCAAGCGCGCGCCGGATCATGCGCAGAAATTCCGTGCGCAAAAACGGCTTGGCCAGAACCGACATATTCAGAAGCACCAGCTCTTGAATCAGGTCTTGGTTGAGGATGTCTCCGGTGACGAATACGAATTCGGGCTTGTTGATCAAATGGCGGGCCTCTTGCGTCAGCTGAGTGCCCTTAAACTCCCCCATGTCGATATCGGCGACTACCAGGTCAAAGCCGCCTCCGCGCACCTGGCGGCAAGCGTCTTTCGGGTCCATCGCCGCCGCAGCCACAAGCCCGTCCTCCCGCAAAAGCCGCAGCATCAACTGCACCAGCTCGGGCTCGTCATCCACCACCAGCACCCGGCGGCCGGGAAAAGACGGCGGCAAACCCGCGGAGGATTCCATCTCCTGCATGTCCGGGCTGCAGGGAGGAAACGAAGCTGCGAAGCGCGCGCCCCCCTCCGGCCCTTGTTCGCAGCGCAGGGTGCCGCCGAATTCCGACACAATTTGGGCCGAGATGGAAAGCCCAAGGCCGGTTCCCTTGCCGACCGGCTTGGTGGTATAGAAAGGCTCAAAAATTCGGCGGCGCTTCTCTTGCGAAACGCCCGGGCCGGTATCCTCAATCTCGAACTCGGCTCCCGCGCCCAAGCTTCCGGTCCGAATCCGGACGATCCGCGGACCGGGATGCTCCTTCACCGCGTCGGCGGCGTTGTTGGTGAGATTGACCAAAACCTGCTGAATTTTCTGAAAATCAGCGGCGATATAAGGGCAATCGGGATCCAGGTCCACTTCAAGCTTGACCCCCTCGGTTTTAACCAAGCGGTATTCGAAAAGAGCCAGGGTCGACTTGACCGCCTCGTTAAGAGAAACCCGGCGCTGAGCGGTCTTATCCCGGCGCACAAAAAGAAGCAGCCCCTGCACGATATCGCGGCAGCGCAGGGCGCTTGAATGTAGGTGGCGCAAGTCCTCCTGTTCCTCCGGTTTGGCGGGCAGATCCTTAAGCAGTTCCGCAAAGCCGATCACGGCCGCCAAGGGATTATTGAGCTCGTGGGCGACTCCCGCGATTAAATTTCCCACCACCGACATCTTCTCGGTCTGGATCAAGGCCTCGGTGCGCTGCCTAAGACTGTCGGCCATCAGGTTAAAAGCCTCTCCCAGCGTCGCCACTTCGCGCGGCTTGGAGATATTAACTCGAACCCCTAAATCACCCTGGGCATAGGCGATCGCCGCGTTCTCAAGATCGCTTAAGGGCCTTAAAAGCAGGCGGATTTGCCGCGTAATCAGAAGGATGAGCATCACGGCGGCGAAAAAGGCGAGAAACAAAGTCGCGCTGCTGATGGCGGTCAGCCGGTCGACAAAGTCGCTGCGCTTAACCACCATGACCACCGACCAGGGCGTGCCGGGAACGATGGATTCGGCGATCAACAGGTCCGCCCCGATGAAGGGCGGCCTATCACCGAGCCGGCCTTTTCTCTCGGCTAAAACCGCGCGGCCGGAAATTCCTAGATGAAGGCGGCCCAGGAATTCGTACATCGGCGACAAGCTGCAGTCAAAAATCAAGGCGCCGCGCAAGCGCCCCGCCTCATCCTTGACTGGGACGCCGTAGCGAATAATTGGCGCATGATGCCATGCTACCCGCCGTTGGCGGAAAATAGGATGGTAGGTGCCCGAGAGGCTTTTTAAAGCCGCGAAAAATTCAGGATCCTCAAATTCGCCTTTCAGCCTCGCCGGCTTATGGTTTTCGATCAGGCACAGCGGTTTTCCGGAACCGTCCAGGTAGCTCAGGCGTGGATAAACCCCGGCGCGCCGGGAAAAATCGCAGAGCATGCGCTCGATTTCATGCAGATAGACCCCGGCCTCCTGGCGCAGGCCGTATTCGACGTTGGTGAAATGGTCCTTAAAGAGCGGGGACTGCCTGATGATGGCGATATCGTTGGAGCGCTGCTGGAAAAAGCCCTTGACCTGGGCCGCGGCCGCGTCCGTAATGGCCATGATCCCCTGCTGGGCCTCGTACAATATAAGCGAGCGCGCCAGACGGTAGGTGGAATAGGAAGCCGCGATGACAATGATTAAAGAGACGGGAAGAACCCAGATAAGAAGGCTGAACGCCAGAGAACGTCGTTTCATGGGCCTGCCTCATGCTGATCCACCGGCTCTATTGCAGGGTTTGACCTCCATCCATGGTTAAAACGCTGCCCGTGACCCAGGCGGTGTCATCCGAGACCAAATATAGTATCGCCTTGGCCACTTCCTCCGGCTTGCCGATCCTTCCCATGGGGTGAATGGAATAAAGCCATTCTTTGGCTTTTTCATCGCTTATAAGGGGGGCAAGAAAGTCCGTATCCACGGCGGCCGGGCATACGCAATTGGCGCGGATTCCCTGCTTGGCGTATTCCAACGCCACGGTCTTGGTGAAATGAATCATGCCGGCCTTGGATATGCAGTAGAGGGAAGCGCCGGGCAAACCGATCATGCCCGCGGTTGACGACACGTTGACGATGACCCCTCCGTTGTTATGCAGGAAATGAGGTATGACCGCCCTGGTGACTCGATAGGCGCCTTCCAAGTTGGTTCCCACGATAAGCTTCCAATCATCATTCGTAGTCTGGTGCAGCAAAGGCCCGACCAAGCCCACGCCCGCGTTATTGATCAGAATGTCTATTTTCCCATAAATTTCAACCGTCTTGTCCACGGCGTTGATGACATCTTTGTCGTTAGCCACGCTGCCGGTAATAGGAGAGGCCTCCCCTCCGCTTTTGCGGATTTCCTCAGCTGTCGCCCGCAAGGGCTCGGCGCGGCGTCCAAACAGCGCCACCTTGGCCCCCTCGCGAACTAAAGCCAGGGCGGCGGCCTTCCCGATTCCCGACCCCCCTCCTGTGATCAGCGCGACCTTGCCTTCTAATTTCATTGATTATCTCCTTTTTTCAAACAAGCATCCGGTTTTTGCATATTCATCTTCGGCGAGAACAAAGCGAGAACTTTCATGCGCGAATCCGTGGTGGTGAACTGGTGCCACCGGCGCGCGGGAATGTGGATAAAGTCCCCGGCTTTCAATTTCATTTTCTCGTTTCCGACCACTCCAAAGCCTTTGCCCGATACAATGTAGACTAATTCATCCGTCTTCTTGTGAAGCACGGCGGGAAATCGGGAACCCCGGGGAACGTCTATGTGCATGATGGAAATATCATTTAGTCCGCCAAGCCCGGGCAACAAGCGCAGCCTTAAATCCTGCTGCCTGATCACCGGTAAGCTGCGCACGCTGGCTTTTTTCCCCCTCATTATTGTCCTCCTTGGGCCGACGTTGAGATCCCGGTCATATAAAGATGCGGCATGCCCGTGACATAAGGGACAAAAGCCACGCCATTTTTAACCGCATAAGTCTTGACCTTCTGATAGGTGAACAAGCTCAGCGCCTCACGGTGGACAAAACGGTCCACTTCCCGCATTTGCTCTTCCATGCGCTTGACATCCATTTGGGCCAAGGCTTGCTCCAGCATTTGATCCAGTTGGGGGTTCTTAGTCAGCGAATAGGGGGATTTCGAATACAAAAAGAGGCTGGTAATGAAAAAACTGTGCGCCATGGGATCGGGGCAGCCTCCGATGACTATATCCGGACGCTGGGCCTGCACCTGGATCAAGGCATCAACCTCCGAGACCCATTTTATTTCCAAATCCACCCCGATGCGCTCCCATTGTTTTTTTAGAATCAGGGCCGTTCTCCTGGTCTGCTCCTTGACCAAGGCCCGCAGCTTCAGGCGCGGATGGCCGGCCTGGCGCAGCAGGCGCTTGGCCTGCGCCGGATCATAATCGTAAGGCCGTAAATCCTCGGCGTGCCCGATTTCTCCCGGCATGGTCAGAGAGGCGATAACCGCCGCATTTCCCAGCTGGTCATAGCGGATTAAATCTTGGCGGTCGACGCCAAGATTGAGCGCCAGACGCACACGCCGGTCTTTCAAAGGGCCCTCATGAGTATTAAAAATAGCGCCTACGGTATAAAAAGTCGGCTTTTTAATTACAGCGGCCACCCGGCTCTTGGCGATGGTTTCGGTCTCGGTCCCAGGCATATCGGTCAACAGGTCGACCTCTCCACTCAGCAAGGCGCTCACCTGCTTTTCAATCGGTAAAAACCGAAAGGAGAGTTTCTGAAATTTGGGGTAGCCTTTCCTCCAATATTCAAGATTAGCCTTATAATAAATGCCGCGATCTTTCTGCCAACTCTCGAACACGAACGGCCCGGTTCCGATGGGCTTGCGGCCGAATTCTTTCTTGAAATTGGAGTAATATCGGGCGGGTACGATATAAAGAAACGCGGCCAGCCGGTTAAGCAAAGCTCCGTCGGGAGCCCGGGTCACCAGGTCCACGGTATGGCGATCGATGGCCACGGCTTTCTCCAGCGGCCCTAAAAAGCCCAGGCCTGGAAAGCGGGTATGAGGGTCCAGGTATCGCTCCACGCTGAAACGCACGCTTTCGGAGTCGAAAGGCTCGCCGTTATGAAACTTGACGTCGCGGCGCAGATGAAAGCGCATGATGCGATCGTTGATTCTCTCCCAGGACAGCGCCAAGGCCGGCTCGATGCCGCCGTCGGGATTAAACCGGACCAGCCCCTCGAGAGTCTGCTGCAGGGCGACATAGCCTTTCTCCGCGAAGACATCGAAGGGATCGAGAGTCGCCGGCTCATGAATATCCAGGCATACGGCCAACTCGCCCGGCTGCGCGACGGATGTCGCGGACCGGCAAAACGCCAGGAGGACCGCCAACAAGGGCCCTAACAGGAACAGACGGATTTTATTTTGCCGCGATGAGAGTTCGCGCACCGATTCCACCTTCCTGGGAGATTGGCGCCTCTTTATGGGAAGAATCGAAGAAGCGGTCCATGGTTTCGATGCGCATGCCCATAGGTGGAACAGCCTCAATGTCTACTCTGGCGTCTATCACGGTCGGGCGGCGCGAGGCAAGAGCCTCAGGAAGCGCGACAAGCAATTCCCCGGGCTTTTCCACGCGAATGGCGCGGGCCCCCATCGCCGAGGCCATGGCTCCAATGTCGAAAGGATGCCTGAATTTGGAGGTGCTAAATTTCCCCTTGAAGAGAATGCGCTCGCCGTGATGAACCATGCCGTGTCCGCCGTTGTTGAGCACGACCCATACCACCGGCAGATTATATTCCACGGCCGTATGCACTTCCATTCCATTCATGGCGAAGGCCGCGTCGCCGAGAATGGAAACCACGGTTTTTTCGGGAGCGGCCAATTGGCCTCCGATAGCGGCGGCGGCGGCGTATCCCATCGAGGCAAAACCCAGATTGATATGGAAGGTTCCGGGCTCGTAGACCGGAAAATAATGAAGGACCCAGGCCATGCAATTGCCGATGTCGGCGAATATAATGGCGTCATCGGGCAGAGCCTCGCGAAGCTCGCGCATGACGCGCTGGGGCTTAAGCGGCAGAGAAACATCGTCCAGGCTTTGCGGCTCTATCATGCGGGGATGGCGCGACTTAAAATCCTTGATCCAGCCCTCGCCGCGCAAAAGAGAGCGGTCGAAGTCCTTCCAGCGCGATTCCCGCTCCACCTGGAAAAGCAGCTCGGTTAAAACGGCCCTGGCATCGCCCACGACGGGAAGATGGGCGGGATAATTCTTGCCGATCTCGCAGGGATCGGAATCGATCTGGATCAGCGAGACCTTGGGGCTAAGCCTGGCGTCCCAGGCATGGGTGGCGAGCTCCCCGAGACTGGTCCCGACCGTCACCAACACGTCCACTTCTCCTGAAAGCAGATAGGCCTGCGATTGCGGCGAACCGGCGAATCCGAAGACGCCGAGGGAAAGAATGTGATCCTCCGGCAAAGCGCCTTTGGCCTTTGGGGTGGTCGCCACCGGAATCATCAGCCGCTCGGCCAAACGCCGGACAGCCTCGAAAGCCCCGGAAACCGAGACGCCGTTTCCAAGCAGAAGAGCGGGGCGGCGCGAGCGGGTTAACAACCGCGCCGCTTCCCTGACCGAAGCGCGGTCGAAAGACTCGGGGCGCGCGCGGTACCTCTTCGGCGCCACTTGCTGCGACTTGATGCGCTTCTTCATTAGATCGGCCGGCAGATTCAAGTGCACCGGGCCGGGACGCCCGCTTAAGGCCATGCGCAGGCAATAGCGCGCGGTTTCCGCCATAAGCTCGGGGTTGACCAGCATGAGGCTGGCCTTGGTCGCATAGCGGTAAAGATTAACGAGATCAATTCCAAAATGAGTCGATTCCTGGGCTGCGCCTTTGCCAAATGCCGAGGTCGCAATTTGCGCGGTAATCAGCATCAGCGGCACGGAATCGGCCCAGGCGCAGGCGACCCCGGTCAGGGCGTTGGTCCCGCCGGGGCCGGTGGTGGCGCAGCAAACTCCCAGCCCGCGCTTGACACGGGCATAGCCGTCGGCCATGAAGGCCGCGCCCTGCTCATGCTTGGCTAAAATAGGCGTAATTGAGCCGCGCTCGAAAAGCGCTTCGTAAAGGGGCATCAAGGGGCCCCCGGGAATTCCGAAAATATGATCCACGCCCTCGCCTTCCAAGTACTGCAGCAGAACCGAGACGGCGGTAGGCGGCTCGGTCATGAATTCAGCTCAGAAAATACGTCCAGCTCCAATAATTCCGCGACCTTGCGCTTGAATTCACCGGTCGAAAGCGGCTTGCGGAAATAGCAATCCGCGTGATGCTTGAGGAATTTCTCGTCTTCTGAGGAGAGCTTTTCGCCGCTTATGGCGATGACCTTGACCGGCCGGGTATGCTCGCAGGATTTAACCAGGCGGCAGACCTCCAAGCCGTTGACCTGGGGAATGCGGATATCCAGAATCAGCAGATCCGGAGGCTCCTTGCCGATATGCATCAAAGCCTCGAGGCCCGACTCGCAGACCTCAATTTTAACGCCGGGAAGAGCCTGCAGGCTGCGCATAAGCATGCGCTGAACCGAGGCATCGTCTTCGACGATAAGAATATTCATGCTCCGGTCGACCAAATTGTCGGGGATGGGCATTTCAAAGCGCTTCATGAAGTCGATCAAATCCTCGGGCAGGATGCGGCGGTGGCCGCCGGGCGTCACGTAGGCTTTGAGTTTCCCCTTATTGACCCAGTTGATGACCGTGGTGTGGAAAACCCCGCAAATCCTGCCGACCTCGAAGGTAGTGAAGGCCCTTGACTTAGATCCTGTAATTCTCATAGATATTGTAACCTCGGTAATAGTATAAAATATACAACCTGTCGTCAACTAATCTGGGCAACGGCTAGAGAACCACTAACTCGTAAAGAACCAGGGCGCTGGCCGCCAGGGCGGCGGTCTCGGCGCGCAGAATGCGGGGGCCCAAGCCGATGACAATGACGCCGCGGTCGCGCGCCAAGGCGGCTTCCTGCGCGCAGAAGCCCCCCTCGGGGCCGATGAAGAGATTGACCGGCGGAATTTCCCCGTCATTTTTGTCGCGGGCCTGTTTAACCGCCCGAGGCAAACTCTCCGCCGCCAGGCCGCCCTGTTCTTCCCAGGCAAGCAGGCTTAAGCCTCGGCCCGCGCAGGACTCAAACGCCTCGCTTAAAGAAACTGGGGGCCGCATCTCGGGAAGATCCTGGCGCTGGCATTGCTTGGCCGCAGCCATGATAATGCGCCGCCAGCGCTCAAGCTTGGCTGCGGCGCGCTCGGGCTTTGGGCTTTGGGCGACGCAGCGGGCGCTGATCACGGGAGCAAACGCGGTCACGCCGATTTCCGTGCCTTTCTCTAAAAGATAATGCCAGCCGCCGGTTTTAAGAAGGCCGGGGTAAAGGTTGAGCTCCATGCGCCTGGTTTGGGCCCGAAGGCCGCTCAACTCGCCTGAAATCGAGCCGTCTGGATGAATTTTCCGTATCACGCCCTCAAAGCGCCGGCCTTGGCCATCGAAGAGAGCCAGGGCTTGGCCTTCGCGACAGCGCAGGACCTTGACGATGTGAAAAGCTTCGGGGCCGGAGAGGCGGAAGGTTTTATCGGCGATCGATTCGGGAGATAAAAAGAATTGGGGCACTATTCGGAGCCGAAAATTTTCTTAAAGATGCCGCTGTCATCCTTTTTCCGCTCTGTTGAAGCCCCGTCATCATGCCCTGCGCGCAGGGAGCGGGCCAATTCCTCCAGAAGCTTGCGTTGATGCGCGGTAAGTCCTTGGGGCACGGCGATGCGGATTTTCACGAGCAAATCTCCATGCCCGCGGCCGTGGAGCTTGGGCATGCCCTTGTCGCGGATGCGAAATGTGGCGCCGTGCCCAACGCCTGCCGGAATCTTGATCTTGGTGAGATCGCCGCTTAAAGCGGCGATCTCGACAGTCGTTCCCAACGCCGCTTCGGCGATATCCACGTCTCTTTCAACCAGCAGGTCGTCTTCCGTACGCTCGAAGCGGGGATCGGACTTAACGCGGACATGGACGTGCAGATCGCCGGAGGGCGCGCCGCGAGGGCCGGTCTCGCCTTGTCCGGCTATGCGCAAGGTCGCCCCATCATAAATGCCGGGAGGAATCTTGACCGTCAAACGGGCCATTTTGCGCGCCCGTCCCCCACCGCGGCATTCCGGGCAGGGATTTTCTATGACCTGGCCCTCGCCGCCGCATTGGGTGCAGGTCTGGGTCATGGAGAAAAACCCTTGCGAGAACTGAACGCGGCCGCTGCCGCGGCAGCGGGAACAGCGCTTAACCGACGAGGCGCCGCGAGCTCCCGTTCCATGGCAGATGTCGCAGAGCGACACCCGCTCAAAGGCCAAGGGAATTTGCGCGCCGTGATAAGCGTCGTCCAAGCTGATCTCAACTTCATATTTTAGGTCGCCGCCGCGGCGCCGGCCGCCGCGTCCACTCCCTC
>Ga0155452_1028_pt1 | contig 13635 bp, 14 predicted proteins | sample RifCSPhighO2_02_FD_111900 | JGI IMG/M metagenome (GOLD analysis project Ga0155452, IMG submission 111900) | Elusimicrobia bacterium RIFCSPHIGHO2_02_FULL_57_9
GAGATATCGCTCGACCCGGCCGCGATCCCGGATAAATGCCATGAACGAAGCCGGCTTTGCCAAAAGCGTGCGCTGGGCGATAAACCGCCCGGGTTCGGCCAGAAAAGCCTGCAACATTCTATTGCCCAGGGCCCAACGGGCTGAGACCGGCGCCTGGCCGTATGGTAAGGGGCCACGTTGACCTTCGGCCAACGAGGGCGCGGAACGCCGAACGGCCGAAACCGTCAAGTTCGACCTGGATTCGGGAACTGTTTTAGAGTCAAAATCCTGAATGATATCGGGGGTCAGATAAACGTCTTTTTTACGATTTAACGAAGAAATAAGAATGAACAAGCCGGCGCCTAAAAAAACTAAAATGCTTAATATCGCTAATGTTTTTCGCATTTTACCCTTGTATAGTAGGAAAAAAGCAATCTATTGACAATGTTGAATTCTTCTGTTATATATTGAATTATTCCACCCTCAAACGCCCATGCTCTCCCCTCAGACGCGCCGGTTATTGTTATTAGCAACCGTGGGGCTGTTAAAACCTCTCGGGCTTGACGCCTCTTTCGAAAGCCCCTCGGTTCCTTCCTCCCCCGCGCGCAGCGAGCGGGTGGTTATTCTCGACCCCGGGCACGGGGGCATTGATTTAGGCGCGGTAGCCTCGAACAAAATGGAAAAGGACATCGCCTTAGCCATTGCCAAAAAGTTAAAGGAAAAACTGGATAATTTTAAAGGCATGCCGGCGCGGCTGACGCGCGATGATGATACTTTTATCCCCTTGGAACAGCGCGTCACTGAAAGCTCTGATGCCAACGTCATGGCCTTTGTCTCCCTGCACTTAAATAAAGTACGCCGTAAAAAATTGCGGGGCATCACGGTGTTTGCCTTCGGCAGGGACCGGTTTCCTATCAAGCGACGTCGGCCCCTGCACAAACCTCCCCCCATGGCGCCGCCGCCCAAGGAAGTAGCCCAAGCCGGCTTTATACTTGCCGATTCGATTGCCCGCTCCTTGCGCGCGCAGGGTTTTCGAGTCAATTCGATTGAACTCGCGTCATATTACGTGCTCAAAAACCCCAGCATTCCCAGTATCCTTATCGAGCTGGGTTATTTGAGCAATCCCAAGGAAGCCGCGATGCTCAATAACCCAGCCTACCAGGACCGCTTGGCCGAGGCCCTGGCCGTAAGCCTTGGCTCCTACGACATCCATAGCCTGGCTCTTAAATAATTTTTAACAAATTGGATATTGCGGCAGCGGCCTCAACCGGCTATTCTTATCGCGGGCCAAGCAAAATTTATCGCCGGGAGGGTCCCATCAAGAAAATATTCCTAGCCGTTATCGCCGCCGCAAGCCTGGCCTACGCCAAGTTCTTCGGCGGGCCCATGGACGGAACTTCCTGGGATGTTAAAGTCAGCCCCGAGTCCCTCTTCTCATTTTCCCAGCGCGGCACCCTGGTTTTCGAGAACGGCATGCTCAGCCTGAGCGGACGGCTGGCTTCGGGATTTACCCCGGCGCTTTATCTGTCCAAAGATGGGAGGGGCCTGGCCGACCAGGCATGGAACGCCTCTCTTTCCAGCGCGCAAGATGGGATTATCAACTGGCAGGGCTTCGTGCGCGGCGACCGCATCGAAGGCATCGCGGTTTGGTGGACTAAAAACGGCAAGCCCAAGCGCTTCAGCTTCAAGGGGCGGCGAAAAACGGCTTAAGCCCTATCTCCCTATATCCTCATTCCAAAGTTCAGGCTTTTCCGCGATAAAACGCCTCATCAGCGCGACACATTCCTCATCGGCCCAATCGACGACTTCCACTCCCTGGCCGCGCATGAATTCCGCGCCTCCGGCGAAGGTTTTCGATTCGCCGGCGTAAACCTTGCGTATACCGAATTGGACCACGGCCCCGGAGCATAAATAACACGGCATCAAGGTGGAGTAAAGAACAGCCCCGGCGTAGCTGCCGATTCGCCCGGCGGCTCTTAGGCAATCGATCTCGGCGTGCGCCATGGGGTCGCCTTGCTGTACGCGACGGTTATGGCCGCGGCCGATAATGCGGCCTGCTTTAACCAAGACCGAGCCTATGGGAATGCCACCTTCCGCATAACCTTGCCGGGCTTCATCCAACGCTGCCTTTAGAAAAGGATCCACGCTCATTTACTATCTCAATCTGGTATGATGTTACACCCTATACAGGAGAAATTGCAATGAGATTATGCGCGCTTTTGTTGGCGGTTTTTTCAGCGGCAGGGCCGCTCCTGGCGGCGGAAACCGCGCTTAAATCGGAAAATGACAAGGTTCTTTACGCCCTGGGCCTTTGGTTGGGTCAGAAGGTGTCCGTCTTTAATCTGACGCCGGCGGAAATTAAATATGTGGAAATGGGGCTTAAGGATTCCGCGACGGGCAAGAAGCCTCAGGTTGATCTGGAGGCCTATCAGGAAAAAATCAACACGCTGGCCCAGGCTCGGATGGCGGTAAAAGCGGGAGGGCAAAAAAACCAGGACAAGGCTTACCTTGAAAACGCGGCCAAGGAAAAAGGCGCCCGGACATTTCCCTCCGGGTTAATTTATAAGGAAATTAAAGTCGGAAGCGGGACCTCGCCTAAGGCCACGGACATGGTGCAATGCCATTATCAGGGCACTTTGACCAACGGGACTATCTTTGACAGCTCTTATAAACGGGGCTCGCCGACGGATTTCCCCCTTAACGGGGTTATTCCCTGCTGGACCGAAGGCATTCAAAAAATGAAGGTGGGCGGAAAATCCCGGCTGATCTGCCCTTCGTCAATCGCTTACGGCGACCAGGGCCACCCGCCGGTGATTCCCGGAGGAGCGGCCCTTATTTTCGACGTGGAACTAATCTCAATACCGAAGGGCGGGAAGTAAGCGGCGGTTAAGAGCGTTGGGCTTCGACTTGAAGCTCTTCGTCCTCGACAAGAATATGCAGCGAAACGGGCCGGCAGCAGACCTGGCAGCGATCGGAAACGGTCTGGCCGTCCTGATCCGAGGTGGCGTGAACCTCGAACTCCTCGCCGCAGTAAGGGCATGGAACGGAAATCCACTCGTCCAGTCTTTTCGTCTCAGGCTGGGCCGTGACCGCGATTAGCACCGTCTCCAGCTCCTCGTCGCGGGGCCCCGTGAAATCGGGACGCATGTTCCTGCGGCCATTCGTGTTCTTGTGGCCATTGCGCGACGGGGGGGATTTTTTGCGGACCGTGGTTTTCCTGGCGGACTTCGTCTTCACGATCACAGGATACACCCCCCGTTTAATTTACGCAAGACCCAAAAATAAAATGGGACCCGCTTAAGCGCCCTTGCTCAGTTTTTCCAAAGTCAACCAGCGATTGGTGCCGGCGAACTTCTGATGCATGCGCGTGCGCGGCTCGCCGCTGGGCGACTCAACCTCGGCCAATTGCAGATTGGCCAGGGCCTCCAGGCCGTTATGGCGGAAACTTTTGAGCGACGATTCAAAGGCCATCCCTATGGTTCTAAAAGCGAGCAGAGTTGAGAAATGGGCTATTTTTTCTTGACGTTTAAATTTTGATAAAATATTTTCATACTCTCACCGGAGATTCCTATGACAAAATGTCTCGACAGCTTTAAGACCCGCACCCCGCTTCCCGTGGGCGGCAAAAAATACCAGATATACAGCCTGAAGGCTTTGGCTAAAAACGGCTTCGCCATTGAGAAGCTCCCTTTCTCCCTGCGCCTGGTCCTGGAAAACCTGTTGCGTCACGAAGACGGCCTGATCGTCAAAAAAGAGGACATCGCCGCTCTGGCCGGCCATGCCGGCAAAAAACCGGATGAGCGCGAAATATTCTTCACGCCGGCGCGCGTGATCCTGCAGGATTTTACCGGGGTTCCAGCCATCGTGGACTTGGCCGCCATGCGCGACGCCATCGACCAACTGGGCGGCGATCCGGCAAAAATCAATCCCCTGCAGCCCGTGGACCTCGTGGTGGACCATTCCGTGCAGGTGGACTCCTACGGCACTACGGACGCTTTCCGGGAGAATTCCGCCATTGAATTCGAGCGCAACAAGGAGCGCTACGCTTTCCTCAAATGGGGACAAAAGGCCTTTCGCAATTTCCGCGCGGTGCCTCCTGAAACCGGCATCGTCCATCAGGTCAACCTGGAGTATCTGGCCAAGGTGATCTGGTCCTCCTCCAACGACGGGGAGACCGGCGCCTATCCCGATACCGTCATCGGCACCGACTCGCATACCACCATGATCAACGGGCTGGGCGTCTTGGGTTGGGGCGTAGGCGGAATCGAGGCGGAAGCCGCCATGCTGGGACAGGCCCTGCCCATGCTGATCCCGGAAGTCGTCGGCTTTAAACTGACCGGAAAACCGCGCGAGGGGACCACGGCCACCGACGCGGTTTTAACCGTCACGGAAATGCTGCGCAAGAAAGAGGTGGTGGGCAAATTCGTGGAATTTTACGGACCGGGCGTGGGGGCTTTGTCTTTGGCCGATCGCGCCACCTTATCCAATATGGCCCCGGAATACGGCGCGACCGTCGGCTTTTTCCCGGTGGATAAACGCACCCTGGAATACTTAAAGCTCACTGGCCGCTCCTCGGAAGAAATCGCCCTAGTTGAAGCCTATTGCCGCCAGCAGGGGCTTTGGCGCGAAGATAAAAGCGAGCCTTTGTTTAACGACACGCTGGAATTAGACCTTGGCAAAATAAAGCCCAGCTTGGCCGGTCCCAAACGGCCCCAGGACCGCATCAATTTGGATAAGGTCAAATCCTCCTGGACGGCCGGCCTGCCCGAATTTCTCAAGGAAAAAGACAAAAAAGGCAATACGCCGGCGCCCCTGGGAACCGAAGTCCCGGTAAGCATGGGCAAGGACTCCTTTAAAGTCGGCCACGGTTCCGTGGTCATCGCCGCGATCACCTCGTGCACCAATACCTCCAATCCTTCCGTCATGGTCGCGGCCGGCCTGCTGGCTAAAAAAGCCGTGCAAAAAGGCCTGACGGTTAAGCCTTGGGTGAAAACCAGCCTCGCCCCGGGATCAAAAACCGTCATGGATTATCTGGCGGCCGCCGGGCTTAAAGAAGCCTTGGAGAAACTCAAGTTTCACTTGGTGGGCTACGGCTGCACCACCTGCATCGGCAACTCTGGCCCCCTGCCCGTCCCCGTGGGTCTGGCGATATCGGGGAAAAACCTAATAGCGGCCGCGGTTCTCTCCGGCAACCGTAATTTTGAAGGCCGGATCAATCCCCTGGTCAAAGCCAATTATTTGGCCTCGCCTCCCCTGGTCGTAGCCTATGCCTTGGCCGGGCGCATGGACCTGGATTTGACCAAGGAACCCCTTGGCGAGGGCAAGGACGGCAAGCCGGTGTATCTCAAGGATATTTGGCCCTCGAACGAAGAGGTCGGTAAAACCGTGGCCGCCTGCGTGAGCCGGGATATGTTTTTAAACCAGTACCGCGATGTTTTAGCCGGCGACGCCAACTGGCAAGCGCTCAACGCCACGGCAAGCCGTCTTTATTCCTGGGATGAAGACTCAAGCTATGTGGGGCTCCCCCCCTATTTCGAAGGCATGACCCTGACTCCCAAGACCCTTTCAGACATTAAAGGCGCCCGGGTGCTGGCCATGTTCGGCGACTCGGTCACCACCGACCACATTTCCCCCGCGGGCGACATCCCTCAGGACGGCCCCGCCGGGCTTTATTTACAGGAGCAAGGCGTCAGTCCCAAGGATTTTAATTCTTACGGCGCGCGGCGCGGCAATCATGAAGTCATGGTGCGCGGCACTTTCGCCAATATCCGCATCCGCAATCTCATGATCGACACGGCCGGCGGCAGCACCCTGCACTTGCCCGATAAAAAACAAATGACTATTTTCGAGGCCTCGGAAAAATACCTGGCCGAAAAAACCCCACTGGTGATTCTTGCCGGCAAAGAATACGGCTCCGGCTCCAGCCGGGACTGGGCGGCCAAGGGTCCGGCGCTGCTTGGCGTCAAAGCCGTGATCTCTCAGAGCTTCGAGCGCATCCATCGCTCGAATCTGGTCGGCATGGGCGTTTTGCCTTTGCAATTCAAGCCGGGGGAAAGCGCGCAAAGCCTGGGCCTAAGCGGCTTTGAAACTTTCGAGATCGCGGGCATCGCCAAAGATTTAAGGCCCCGCAAGGACATCGCGGTTAAGGCAACGGACGAAAAAGGCAAGATCGTGGAATTTAACGCCCTTTGCCGCATCGACACGCCGATTGAATTGGAGTACTACCGCTACGGCGGGGTTTTGCGCTACGTCCTGTGCAAGATGATGTCCGAGTCTGGGGCGGGAAAAGCTACCGTGATGACTTAAGCCGGCTCAGCCGGAAGCGGTGCAGGTTAAGCTCGGGCTTGGCGCCGGTGATAAGTTCGGCCATCGTCTTCCCTATCAAAGGAGCAAAACGCAAGCCCTTCTCGGCGAAACCGCAAGCCACATACCCGTTGGAAACGCTGCTCAGCCGGTCCATGATGAAATCGCCGTCCTTGGTGTTGTCGAAATAACTTACAGATCCTTCGCTTTCAGTGAAGGCGGCCAGCTCCGGGATATACCTTTTCAGGAAAATCCGGCATTTTTTATCGAAAGCCGTTAACACCTTGTCGGTCAACCCAGGTTTTCCGGCAGGCCCCTGGCGGAAACCGGCTATTTTCATGAACCCGTGTATATGGAGGGGAAAGCCGGAAAAGCCCTGGCTGGATACGTAAAATACCGGGAAGTGTTCCGGACGATACCGGCCGCGATTGGACGGCGGCCTTACATAAATTTGCTGCTGGCAAGTAATCTTAAGGGGCACGCTGTTTTTAAGCAGTTCCGGCGTCCAGGCGCCGGCGGTAAAGAGATAATTCTCCGCCCGCCAGACCTTCCCGCTTGAATCCTTTATGCCCGTTATGGCGTTTTTCTCGCGCAGCACCAAGGCAGCCTTGCAATGGGTCTTGACCCTGACGCTCTTGCGCTGGGCCAGCATCGAAATGGCGGCCGTGGCGCGCCGGGCCCAGATCATGCCGCCGTCTTTATGGAATAAGGCGTATTTGATGGCGCGGGTGTTGATCATGGGATAATGACGCCGCACTTCTTCCTTCCCCATTTTCACCGCGGGCAGGCGCATTTCCTTCAAAACAGCGCAGCTTTGTTCCTCGTAGCCGTGGGTGTCGGTAGCCAATTCGAGCATTCCATTTTGAACAAAAAATTTTTCGCCGCTTTGGGTATCCAGCTCCTGCCAAAGCGCGATGGATTTGACCGCCATCTCGGTATAAAAAACGTCCTTTCCGTAGGTCAGCCCGAAACTGCGCAGATGCTCGCCGGAAGCCGCCCACTGATTGGGCACGTCAAACTGATCGAGCACCATCACGGAACTGCCTTTTAGCGCCAGATAATAGGCCGACGAAAGCCCCATGATGCCCCCGCCGACCACCAGCACGTCGTATTGCGCCTTCATTGAGAAAATCGCCTTTCGATGGAAGCCACCACCGATTCAAACGCCGTTGCCGGCGCAACCTTAAGCCAACGGCCGCCTTCCTCCGCGGCCATGCGCCCAAGCTCCCCGTCAGAAGTAACCACCGTGACGCTCCCGCTTCCTTCATGACGCCGGCAGCGCACGCGGTCTAAAATCAACTCGTCAGCCTCAATCTCCCGGGCAAAGCGCACCCGCAGGTTCGCGGCCTCGCCGTCCGCGGAAAAACGCCCATCTCCGTCGAAATAAACCTCGATTTCCAAGCGATCGCCCAAATTCTCGCAAAGTTGGGACAGCCCGGCAATCAGTCTTTCGCGATCCGCGTTTTCCTGTTCGCGAAAATTCGGACCGCCATAACCGAAAAGGCCCCGCACCAAGTTAGTGCCGTCTATGCAAAAAAAGTGGGAAACCGCCATGATGTCGCCCCTATATTTTACTTAACTAACAAGACCCTTGACAGCCTTTGCCCAGCTCTTTAAACTTAAAGGCTCGCATGAGCACCTATTATTACGGCTTATTGACGGTGCTGCTGCTTCCAATCTCGGGCTCAACCAAGCCCATGGAAAGCTCCTTTGAAATCCTGCGGGGCCTGCGAGACGCCTGCGCCGGCGCCCAGGCCGCCGATAACGCGCGGTTCTGCGACGGCGCGCTGGCGCTGCTGGATAAAGCCAAAAAGGCCTCTCCCAATAAACGGGAAGACGTCATCAAGCAGGGTCTCGATAAAATAAATATCAAGGCCGAGAGCATCGATCCTTCCCATTCCACCGGCCGCAAAATCAGCAAGGATATGGCCGCCCTCAACAACAGCCTGGGGCGTTATAAAAGCAGCCGGCGCCTTGCCGACAAGCTCATCGAATACGATCCAAATGATAAAGACGCTTTTATCAGCAGGTCTCAGTCCCATTCGGGACTAAAACTCTTTGACGAGGCCTATGCCGATTCGCAAAAGGCCCTCAAATTGGATGGAGATTCCTCGGAAGCTTATCGCGCGCGGGCCATGGCCGCCTACGGCTTGGGCCGCTATTTGCAAGCCAACGAGGACGCGCGCAAGGCTTTGGCCTTGGATCCCAATGACCGGACCGCCTTCGCCATCATGAAACTGGCCGAGGGAAAGACCGCCCTGCCCAGCCTTGATTCCATTCAGTCCCATATGGCGGCGGGGATACAACGCGAATATCAAGGCCTGCTTCAGCATCTAAATCAGGCCGAGGAGAGACGCCGGGAGCCGGTTACCGAGCCCGCCTCAGCATCAACCGAAGGCCTGGTGCGCGCGGCAGCCATAAAATTAGCCGTCAAGGATTATTTGGGAGCCCTGGCCGACGCGGATCAAGCGGTGACTCAGGACCCCCGCAGCACCATGGCTTATTATTACCGGGCCGCCGCCAACAACCTGCTCGGCCGTTATGAAGAAGCCATTCGCGACGCGACCAAAGCCCTGATCATCAACCCTTCGGATTTTTCACTGCGCGACACCCGGGCCTGGGCGTTTAATCACATGGGGCGATTCCGCGACTCGATCGCGGACTCCATTCATTCTCTTGAAATCAATCCGCGCAACGCCTATGCCTTGGCCAATCTGGGCCATGCTCACGAACAGACCGGCGACTTGGGCACCATGCTGCGGGAACTGAAAGCGGCCGCGGTCCTTAATCCCCAATTCGATCCCGCCTACCGCGATGCCGCGGCGCGTCACGGCCTTGAGATTGAGCCTGCCGATTCAGCCCCCTTTGCCCCTGAACACCGGCGGGGCTGGGACAGCCGCCGCAAAGCCTTTCTCGGGGTTTTAACCAGTTCCCTGATAGGAGGCGTTCTTATCGCTCTGGGGTTTCTGCACCTGCGCTCCGGACGCGAAGGAGCCTATCCCAAATCCTCTCATCCCAAAACCAAGCCGTCTAAAATCGACACGACCTATGCCCTAGGCAAAACAATCGGGATGGGCGGCATGGGGGTGGTTTACGAAGCGGTGGACCGGGCTTTGCAAAGAAAAGTCGCGGTTAAAATGATACGCGAGGAGTTTAAGCCTGATGGAGAGGCCAAGGCTCGGCTGCTGGAGGAAGCGCGCACCGTCGCCGCCCTGCACCATCCCTGCATCGTGGACATCCATTCCATCATGGAGGATAAAGACGGCATTTATCTGATTTTCGAATATTTAGAGGGCCGGACGGTTGACGACATCATTCAGGAACGCAAACGCCTGCCTCTGGCCGAGGCCAAGGAAATCATCAAGCAGGCCTGCCAGGCGCTGGACTATGCCCACAGCCACAACGTGGTCCACCGCGATCTTAAGCCCGCCAACATCATGATAACGGATGAAGGCTTGGTCAAGGTCATGGATTTCGGCATTTCAAGGCGCATGCGCGAGGCCATGCAGCCCTCCAAAATCCGCGAGACGGTATGGGGAACCCCCGGCTACATGGCGCCGGAATTGCGGGAGGGCTCGGTGCGCCGGGAGTCCGACATCTATTCCCTGGCGGCTTGCCTTTATGAAATGCTGACGGGATTGCCGCCTTCGCCGGAACAAGCCCGCGTACCGCCGGCAACGCGCGGAGAGTCCCCTTCCCAGCTAGTCGCCGGCCTGCCGCCGGAGCTCGATAGGCTTCTGGAAGAGGCCATGCATCCCGACCCGGAGTCGCGCACACGCTGCGCTCGAGATTTCTGGACGCGTTTGGAAAGAATCGGCGAGCGGGCTGCGTCCGCTTCTTAACAGCTAAAGAGCCATCCTTCGCGTAGCTGTATTCATGCGTTCCAGGATCTCTTGAATTTTTGCGACAGCTTCTTGTTGGAATCCGTCCACAAAATCCTTCCTCGCTGTTTTTAGGTCCTTTTCCACCTCAAGAAAATAGGAGAGGAAAGCCGCGCGAATTTCAAGCGAAGCTCGGCCATCCCTTAATTTCTAGGCCTCTTCCTTGGACATGCCTAACAGGCCGAAAGGAATCCCTGTCAATTTCGACAGCCGCGCACAGCCCGCGCCGCCTTGACAGTCCTCCCGCAGCTTTTTGACCGTCTCATAAATGGCTGAGACTTCGTCATACGGCTGTTTGTCGGCGAGACGCCCCGCTGCCTTATCCTCTTTTAATGCAGATCTAACCTGCCCTGTCACCTGTGCAACCCGGTTAGGATCATCAATAGACGATATCGTATCGCACTGCCCCGATAGAATCGGACAAGTCAACATCTCCGGGGCGCCCAACCCAAATACGGGGAACAACGCTATCGCCGAAATGCTTAACATGTATTTTATCGTTTTCATTTTCGATACTTTAAAAGGTAGGTGTATTTAAGCGGCCGTGCGGCAGGAAGAGCGGGCGTTGGAATTATCCCGAAGGTCAACCCTAACCGGCCGTTTTAAGGATTATGTCCCGCTCGGCCTTGGTCACGGGCTGAATTGAAAGCCGGCTGTATTTGAAAAGCGCCATGTTTTTCAAGGCGGGAAGACCGCGCAGATCCTCAAGGGAAAGCAGTTCGGGGAAGGCTTTTACGAAACGGACGTCCACCTGAAACCAAATAGGCTTTCCCTTGGTCGCTTTCGCGTCGTAATGGCCGTTCTTGGAATCGAATTGGGTGGGATCGGGATAAGCGGTTTTCACCACTTCGGCCAAACCCGCGATGCCGGAGGGATCGGCGTTGGAATGATAATAAAGAACCTCGTCGCCCACGGCCATGCTCTTCATGAAATTGCGCGCTTGATAGTTACGCACGCCATCCCAGCCCGCGCTCTGCTGAGGAGAACGGCGCAAGTCCTCGATGGAGAACACCGAAGGCTCGGATTTCATCAGCCAATGGCGTTTTTCCCGGCTCATGCCCGGAAAGCTTTGCCCGCGGCCTTGATCGTTTTTTTGATATCGCGGCCTGTATGGGCGGAGGATAAGAAAGCCGCCTCAAATTGCGCCGGCGGGAAATAAACCCCTGCTTTAAGCAGGGCCTGGAAAAATTTAGCGTAAGCCTTGGTGTCGGCGCGCTTGGCGCTTTGATAATCGCTGATGGGCGCGGCGCAAAAAAACAAGGTAAACATGGAGCCCAGAGAATGAATCCGAAGGGGTGTTGCCGCTCTCTCTGCCTGAAAAGAGATGCCTTGCAACAGCTCCTCTGTGCTACGCGCCAGCTGGGGATAGGGGTTCTCTTCTTTAAGAAGGCGCAGGCATTCCAATCCCGCAGCGACCGCCACGGGATTGCCGGAAAGAGTCCCGGCTTGATACACCGGGCCGAGCGGCGCGATCATTTCCATGATTTGCCGCCTGCCGCCGTATGCGGCCAGGGGGAGCCCGCCCCCGATGATTTTACCCAGGCAGCTTAGGTCTGGTTTTATCTTAAACAAGGTTTGCGCCCCGCCATAACAGAGTCTAAAGCCCGTGATAACCTCGTCAAAAATAAGCAGGGCTTTATGCCGGGTTGTGATCTTGCGCAAAAACCGCAGAAAACCATTTTGAGGAAGCACAACGCCCATATTCCCCGCCACCGGCTCCACGATCACGGCGGCAATGCGGCTGCCCCATTTTTGGAAAGCCCGGCGCACGGCCTCGGAATCATTGTAAGGAAGGGTGATGGTGGTATTGGCCCAGGCCGCGGGAACGCCTGCGGAATCGGCAATGCCCAGGGTGGTGGCGCCGGAACCCGCTTGAACCAAAAGGCTGTCCACATGGCCGTGATAACAGCCAGAAAACTTAACGACCAGCTTGCGCCGGGTGAATGCCCGCGCCACGCGCATAGCGCTCATCACGGCCTCAGTTCCGGAACTGGTCAACCGGACCAGCTCCATTGAGGGCAGGGCGGATTTCAAGCGCTCGGCCAACAACATCTCCGCTTCGGTCGCCGCGCCGAAAGTAGAGCCCCGGCGCAAGGCGCGCTCGGCCGCCGCCATGATTTCCCGCCGGGCATGCCCCAGAATCAAGGGGCCCCAGGACAAGCAATAATCGATATAGCGTCGGCCATCCACGTCTTTAAGATAGGCGCCGGCGCCGCCGCGCATAAACACAGGAGAACCGCCGACCGACTTAAAAGCCCGGACGGGAGAATTAACGCCTCCCACCAAGACCCGGCAGGCGCGCTTAAAAATACTGCGGGAACGGTTCATGGCGAGCGGTCAATGGAGCCAGCGGGCCGCTTCAAGGGCGTAATAGGTGATGATAAAATCAGCGCCGGCGCGTTTAATGCCGGTGAGAGTCTCCAGGGCCGTTTTTTTCTCATCAATCCAGCCCTTAGCCGCCGCGGCCTTGATCATGGAAAATTCTCCCGAAACGCTGTAAGCCGCCACGGGCATATCGAAGCGCTCGCGCACCTTGGCGATGACATCGAGATAAGGGAGGGCCGGCTTGACCATGACCATGTCCGCGCCCTCCTCCGCATCCAAAGCTGTTTCGCGCAACGCCTCGCGGACGTTGGCCGGGTCCATCTGATAAGTCGAACGGTCGCCGAACTTAGGCGGGGATTCGGCGGCGTCGCGGAAAGGGCCGTAAAAAGCGCTGGCGTATTTGGCTGAATAGGCAAGAATAGGCGTCATCTCAAGGCCGGAGCAGTCCAAAGCCCGGCGTATGGCGGAAACCTGGCCGTCCATCATGCCGCTGGGAGCGATGATATCGGCGCCCGAGCGCGCCTGGGATAGCGCGGTTTTGGCGGCTAAAGCCAGGGTGGCATCATTGACGACAGCGCCGTTTTTGACGATTCCGCAGTGGCCATGATCCGTGTATTCGCAAAAACAAAGATCGGCGATGACGATCAACCCTGGGAAGCGGTCCTTGATGGCGCGAGCCGCCTGCTGAACAATGCCGTTCCCAGCGAAAGCCCCCGAAGCCTTGGCATCCTTTTTCTCCGGAATGCCGAATAGAATGACCGCCGGTATCCCGGCCGCAACGACGGCGGGCAGGGCCTTAAGCATTTCATCGATGGAATATTGAAAATGCCCCGGCATGGACTCAATGGGCCGCTTGCGGCCCTTGCCCGGCCGTATAAACAGCGGCAGGACGAAGTCCGCGGGCTCAAGGCTGGTTTCGCGGACCAAACGCCTAAGCCCGGGATTGGCCCGCAGCCGGCGCGCACGGTCCAGAGGAAAGGACATGCCCAATTTTATATAATTTATCGTCCTCCTGAATTGAGAATAACAATGCGAGAAGGCATCACCTTTCACGACGTTTTGCTTGTCCCCAAACGCTCAGGCGTAACCTCCCGCAAGCATATCGATACCGGCGGGCGCTTTTCTAAAAATATTTCCATAAGCTGCC
>Ga0155452_1303_pt2 | contig 13346 bp, 13 predicted proteins | sample RifCSPhighO2_02_FD_111900 | JGI IMG/M metagenome (GOLD analysis project Ga0155452, IMG submission 111900) | Elusimicrobia bacterium RIFCSPHIGHO2_02_FULL_57_9
ATCACGATAAGATTGAAAACCAACGGGATCAGCCACAAGCCTATTTGGAATAAATTAAAGGAGTACAGCGCCCAAGCCAGGGAGACGGTGACCGCAGCGGCCATAAAAAATTTAACCAGGGATAAAAGCATGGTCGAAGCTAAAAACTCCTGCGGTGAAAGAGGACTGGCGAAAAGATTGAGCAAATTGCGCGACCATACCTCTTCCAGAAACGAAAGGCACACCGCCTGCTGGCAGCGAAACAAAATATCCCATAAAATCATCGCGCCCAGCAAAAAAGCCCCCCAATGGCTCACGGAGCCGGGGTTCCGCGAAATATACACCGCCAAAAATCCCCAAACCAGCAAATCGAGAACCGGCCAGTAGAAAATCTCCATAAGACGGGAAAGGCTTTGGGGATAAAGATAGAGATGCCGCAGAAGCACCGCCTCCATGCGCCGAAGGCTGCCCGCCGCAGTCGTCATCATTGCCGCGCCAGTCTCAGAAAAACTTTTTCAAGATCCGGTTCCGCAAAATGGGCGATCAAATCCTTGGGGCTGCCCTGGGCCACGAACTTTCCCCGGTGCATGAACAGCACGCGGCTGGCCATGATCTCGACCTCGCGCATATTATGCGAGGTGTAAAGCATGCTTATGCCGCGCTCTTTTTGTATTTCCTTAAGTATGGCGCGGGTTTTTTCGGCGATGTCCGGGTCCATGCTGGCGGTGGGTTCATCGAGGAGCAGAAGCTGCGGATCGTTTAAAAGCGCCTTGGCCAAGGAAAGCCGCGAGAACTGGCCGGAAGAGAGGGCGCGCGTGCGCCGGTCGGCCATATCATAAATTTCCATGCGGCGCAGCAATGCCTCGGCCCGCTGGTCCGGGCGTTCGACACCGTAGAGGCGGGCAAAGACCTTAAGATTCTGGCGCGGGGTCAGCGACATGGGCATTTGCACGTAGGCCGAGGAAAAATTAACCCGTTGGAGAATCGCTTGCCGCTCTTCCGGCATGGGCATGCCGAAAAGACTGATCCGGCCTTGGGTGGGAAGAATCAGGCCCAGCAGCATATGAATGAGCGTGGTTTTGCCCGCTCCGTTGGGTCCCAATAAACCGACGATTTCGCCGGGCTCGATGGAAAAACTTAAATCATCGATGGCCCGATAGGCTCCGAAATCCTTGACCAACCTGGAAATTTCGACAAGGGAGGCCATGGAATTTAATCGCTTAACTGAAAAACCATGGACTGGCTGATTTTAACCCCCACAGGCTGCCCGCTTCTGCCGATGGCGGGTGAAAAGCGCATCAGCTTGGCTACTCCCTTAGCCGCGGCATCGAAAGCCGCTCCAGCCGACACCACCACATCGGCGCCGCCGACCAGCCCGTCGGCGCCGATATGAATATTGACCAAGACGGTTCCCTCGCGCCCGGCGCGGCGCTCTTTTTCAGGGTAAAAACGCCGCAAATTCCTGAGCACTTCGTCCCGATTAAGCAGGCGCGGCATGATTGAAAGCGGCGCCCCGCCGTCGCCGATGCCGTTTGACACGCCATAGTCGCCTCCTTCGCCTAAACCGCCAGACAAAGGAGAGGTTCCCGTTGCGGCCTGCGTGCCGCCCGGGGTGGGAGGCGGCGGCGCGGGCTTTTCCATGGTTTGGGTCCTAGGACCGGGCAAAACCCAATCCTTCGGCGGCTGCGGCTTGGCCGGCTCGGTGGCGGGAGTTTCGGCGGGCAGCACCGGGCCCTTGGCGTCGGGGGCCAGGCTCTTGGGCGCGCCCAGCTTGGCCGCTCCGGAGCCGATGAATGGATAGGTTAAATCCACCTCCACCGGCGTGCGGAAACTGCGGCTGGACAGGCCGCGAGCGAGCAGAAAGAAGCTCAGGTGCAGAACCGCCGAGATTTCGAGGCAGCGGCTAAATGACGGGGCGGCGACTCTCACCGGCGCGTCACTTGCGGACGACTTCAAGGCCGATTTTGCGCACCCCGGCGCCGCGGACTAAGTCGAGCAGTTCCACGATCGCGCCGTAATCCAGGCTTTTATCCGCCGTCATGGTGACATGAAGCTCGGGGGACGCGGCCGAGGCGGCGGAAAGGCGGCGCATCAGCTCATCCGGGCTGACCCGCTGTCGCAGGAAGAGAATTTCGCGCTTGGCGTTATAGACGATCTGCAGGGCTTCGGTGGCCGCCTTCTCATGATGGGCCGCCTTGGGCACATCCACCTTGAGCGCGCGGCGTGTGATAAGCGGAGCGGTCGCCATGAAGACGATCAGTACGACCAGAATAATGTCGACCAACGGCGTGACGTTGATGCCGGTGATGGGACCTTCGTCGTTGGTGGCGGCCTGCATAAATATTATTTGGAGCGCACGGTTTGGCCCGAACGGATTTGGGCCAAAATAAAGCGCCCCAGCGACTCCGTTCCGGACAGCAGCTCCCTGACCTTCTTTTGAAAATAGTTGTAGCTGACCACGCAGGGAATAGCCACGAAAAGGCCGACCGCCGTGGCGATCAAGGCCTCGGAAAGGCCTTGCATCACCACCTCCGGCCCCGAACCGCTCTGGGACAAATCATGGAAGGCCTTAATCACGCCGAGGACTGTGCCGAAAAGGCCGATAAAGGGGGCATTGTTGCCCAAGGTTCCCAACAGAAGCAACCGCCGCTCAAGCTTGCCTTTTTCATCGAGACTGGCCGCGACTAAAAGATCCTCGACGCCGGCGGCTCCGTGATGGGCCTGGGCCAGGGCCGCAGCCAGGATGCGCCCCGCGGCCCCGTCAAAACGCCGCACGGTTTTTTCCAGCAGGCCCAGGTCTTGGCCGAACTGTCCCATAAGGGCGGCGCGCAACTCATCGAAGCTCTTCTCTTCCCGGAACAGCAAAAGGCCTCTTTCGATAATAGCGGCGATCGCCGCCACCGAGCAGAGCAAAAGACCCCATATAACCCAGTCGCCGCCGGTTAGAGCAAGAGTGTTTAAAAAGGACAGGTTCATAATTCTCCTCTGGGGAACTCTTAGTCTTTAAACCGCTGCAGGCGCAGCAAGGCCGAGCCAAGTTCTGCCTTGACGGCCGGGTGCGTCTCGTTGCCGAGCTCCAGGAGAAGCTTGCGATATTCGTCAGCCCCCCCCAGTTCGCCCAGATAATGCGCCGCTATCGCCCTTAAAAACCAGTCGGAATCCCGGAAATATTTGAGCAGTATTTCCCGTCCATGGATATCGCCCATCTTCCACAGTCCCGCGGCCGCGTAAATCTGCAGGGAGCGGGAAAGATCCCCGCGCGCCGCGTTTCCCACCAAGAATTGCACCGCGGGATCGCCTAAAATGAGCAGGGCCTCAAGAGCCCCGAAGCGGACGGTGACGTTGGAATCCTGCAGCGAGCCCTGAAAAAGATTTAAATAGCGCAAATCCTTGGAGTAAGCCAGGGCCACCATGGCCGCGGCGCGGGTCTGCACGTTTTTGCCCATGCGCCCGGTTTTTTCGAGTTCGCTGGCCAGATCGAAATCCTTGACCCCGGCCAAGCCTTCGGTGAGCAAAAAGCCCAACTCGGTGTAGCGGGTTTTTAGGTTGTAGCCGCTGAGAGTGGAAAGCTTGTTAAGGTTGCCGATGGAGGCGTCGAGCAGCGCCTGCGAATCGGGCCGCGCGTCCTGGCGCTGGCGCAAAAGCCTGAGCAAATGCAGATTGATCTGCGGATCGAGAGGAGCTCCTTCGGGGAGTTTCAAGCGCGGGGCGGTGATGACCAAGGGCTCTAATTGCAAAACAGAGCCGCTGTCCGGCAAGGCGGACGGAGCCGCCCAAGAGCCTTGGGCCAGAAACGTCGTCAACAGCAAGGCTCCGAACCTAGTCATGCTTTTTTCTTGGGAAAGAGCTTTAACGCCGCGATGCAGTATTCCGCCACAACGAAATCGTTGTTTAACTCGCGCCCGATGCGGGAAACCAAGGTGTCATAATCCTCGGCTCTCCCGAAATCGCCCAAATAGCGCCCGGCCATGGCCCGCACCAACCAACTGCCGTCGTCTAAAAAACGACGCAGCCGGGTCAGGCCCGACTCATCTCCCAAGCGCGCCACGCCTGCGGCCGCATAAACCTTGAGAATCGGCTCGTAATCTTTATCCGAGGCCGCGGAAAGCAAGGGAATGGCTTTAGCCGGATGGCCCTGGCCCCAAACCTGCAAGGCCTCAAGCGCGCCGAAACGCACGGCGGGATTTAAATGCACCAGGGCTTCCCGGAATATGACCAAATCCTTGAGCTCCCGGGCCTGGGCCACCGCGATTAAGGCGGCGGAGCGGGTTTCCGGATTGGAATCCCAGCGGGCCAAGGTCACGAGCTTCTCTCGGAATACTGGATCGGCGTTGCGGGAAAGGGCTTCGGCCAAGGGGATGCCGGTGTTAAGGAAACGATTGCGCAGATTGTAACCGATCGGCGAACCCACGGTTAAAATCTCACCCAAGGGCGTGCCCTCGGCTTTGGACAAATCGACCCTAAAACGATCCTTGTTCTCCAGTAAATCGACCAAGCTGCTGATGATCGCCGCATCGGTTTTGACCGGCTCCTTGGTTTCGGCCTGAGCGGGAGCCTCAACGAGGGCCTGCGCGCAGGCGAGACCTGAGAGCAATGGAAAGAGAAGAAATAGGCTTATGTGGGCCATTGGATTAATACTACTAAAATAATAACCGCTCGCCTTTCAGGCGAGCGGAACCGGCCGAAGGCCAGCTGCCGTTATTCGTAACAATTTATTCATACTCCCGCAATTTTTTTGTGATACTGATGCCATAAACTTCAACGACGGCGCGTACAACGGCAAGACAACCAAGTACGGCAACAGAGCAACAACAGGAGCCCGCCCTTACGTTATCTCTCCTAACGTAGGGGCGGCTTTATTCCGGCCTGCCGACTTCCTGAAAGCTCTTAAGAATACGCTCCAGCCAGCGTTGGTCCATGTCGTTGAAAGCGTCTTTCTCGGCGCTGTTGACGTCGAAAACGCCCACGATCTTCCCTTTATGATCAAAGACGGGCATGACGATTTCGGAAACGGTGCTTGGATCGCACTCGACATAAGCGCCGCCCAAGACTTTGACGTCCGGCACGATCATGCTCTCCCCTGATTGGGCGACTTTTCCGCAAACCCCGTCTAACGATAAAGGCGAACAACACGGCTTATCCCGGTGAGGACCTAATATGAGTTCCCGGCCGGAAGGGCCCCAGAGATAAAACCCACACCAGGAATAGGGGCTGCCGGCGAACTGCTCCCAAAGCTCATCGACGATTTCCCGCATCATGCGATCGGACTTGAGCTCCCGTCGCCGCCACTTGCGCTCCAGTGTGGCGTGCACCTTGTTATAGCGGGCGCGCGAGGGGCGGCCCTTGAGCATTTTCCGCTCAAGCAACTGCTTATGTATTTCCTCTTGATTAATGCCGTTGCCTGATGGTTCGTTCATAAATCTCCCGACAGGACGCTAATGCTTGGCTTGCGCTATCAACTGCCCGCAAGCTCCCTGAATGTCCCGTCCCAAATTTTGACGCACGGTGGCGCGGATATCCGCATTGCGCAACCGCTTATGAAAAACGCGGGCCGACTCTTCGCTGCAGGCCCCATGCCGGGTCTCGGTCTGGTTGAATAAAATCAAATTTACGTGCAGCAATTCCAGAGGCCCCAGGCTTTTGACGTACTGAATCAGGCGTTCGGCGTCCTCGGGGCGGTCGTTTTCCCCGCGTAAAAGCACGTATTCTAGAAAAACCTTGCGGGAGCTGGAGCGCAAATAGGTCCTCAGGGCTTTGCCCAGCCGGGCGAGGGGATAAGCCCTGTTAATGGGAACAAGCCTGTCGCGCAGTTCGTCGTCGGCCGCGTGCAGGGAAACGGCCAAATTAACCTGCGGAAAATCCTTGCCGAAACGCTCGATCTGGGGCACCAACCCCGAGGTTGATACCGAAATATGCCTGGCGCCGACGGCAAACTGCCGCTGGTCCATGAGAATTTTAAGCGACTCGGAAACGTTGTCATAGCAGGCGAAGGGCTCGCCCATCCCCATGTAGACGACATTATCCAGCCTGCCTTCCAGCCCCCGCTGCTTCATGTACTGGCGCCAGAAAAGCACCTGGTCCGTTATTTCCTCCGGGGTCAAGTGGCGGGAAAACCCCATAAGCCCCGTGGCGCAAAAAGTGCAGCCGATGGCGCAGCCGACTTGGCAGGAAATGCAGGTGGTCCAGCGGGTAGGGCTTGGGCGCAGAAGCACGGTTTCCACTTCCTGGCCGTCGCAGAGCTTGAGGCTCGCCTTGTGAGCGCGCTGCGTGCCGGAAACCAGGACGGCTTGGGCTGAAACGGAGAGCAGGGGACCCGCCTGCCCCAAGGCCTGGCGCAGGGAAACCGGCAGAACCGATATTTCCTCGTAAGAAGCCGAGGTTTCCCTGAAAACGGCCCGGCGCAGCTGCTCCAGCCTAAAGGCGGGCGCCTTAAGCCTGCCGAGCGTGTCCGAAACCCTTTGTATGTTCAATAACTTAAATCCAGGACTTCCTTGGACTCCAGCAGCCGCTCCAAAACTTTTTCATGGTCGCCACGCCCACCCTTGGTGTACCACTCGCTGTAGTAAAGATTGCTTCTTTTCATGAGCTTGCGGCGCAGAACATGAACGTGCGACCCGCGGAATATGGAACCGATCTCATGCAGGCTCTTGTCGTCAAGCTTGGAAATGATGCGAAAGGTGTGGCGCATGCGCCAAGTATCGATCAAAATATCGAGCTGGGTAAAGGCCAGCTGGATGAATAGAACCAGCAGGGCGGCCCAGGCGGCCAAGGCCCAGAAGCCGTAGCCCACGCCCATGCCGATGGCGGCGACCGTCCAGATGGTGGCGGCCGTGGTCAGCCCCGTGACATGCTCCCCCTCGCGCATGATGGCTCCCGCGCCGAGGAAACCTATGCCGGAAACGATCTGGGCCGAGATGCGCGCGGCGTCGTTGGTGAATTTGAGCGATAAAATCGTAAATAAGGTCGCCCCCACGCAGATCAGAATATTCGTACGCAGGCCGGCCGCCTTGTCGCTGACCTCGCGCTCCAAACCGATCACCGAGCCAAGCACCAGCGCGGTGACGATTTTGAGCATGTCCTGATTTACAACGGAAAAATCAAACATACCGCCTCCTTAACATGGAATTAAAAATCCGTTCTCCCGCCAGCCTCCCGGAATGTATGCAATCCGGGAGGCCCACGCCGTAATAAGAGCAGCCGGCCAGAACCAGGCCGGGATGCCCGCGCAAGCAGGATTCTATGCGCTTAAGACGCAAACCATGGCCCACGGTATATTGAGGATTGGCCTTGGGCCATTTAAATACGCGCGCGCGCCGGGGCTTGAGGGCGGGTGATTTAAAAATCTCCCGCATTTCCGACAGGGCGCACGAGCTGATGGATTCTTCATCGGCCTCGGCTATCTCCTCGCGCCCGGCTCCACCCAAGAAACAGCGCAGCAAAACCTGCCCTTCCGGCGCCCGGCCCGGAAACTTGGCGGAGGAATAAGTTCCCGCCACGATTTTCTTGCCTTCCTCCCTTGGAACCAAAAATCCGAAGCCGCGCAGCGCGGGTGAAAAATCCCGCGATTCAAAAACCAGAGAAACCGTGGCCGTGGAAACAAACGGGATTTCTTTTAACACGGAAGCCAGCTCAAAATCCAGGTCGTCAGCCGCCTGGGCAAGAATAGGGGCGGGCAAGGCGGAAATAACGGCATCGGCCGTTAAAACCCCATCCGAGGTGCGCACCTGCCAAAACCCGCCGCCGCGTTCCAATTTGCGGACCGTCGCGCCGGTGCGCACGGTCCCTGAAGGCAATCGCAAAGCCAAGCTTTCGGTTAAGCACGCCAAGCCGCCGCGCAGGGTCATAAACATGGTCTTATCGCCGGAGCTCGGGCGCCGCGCCTTGCCCATGGCTTTGATAAGACCGCCGCGCTGTTCCATCTCCTTAAGCTGGGGGAAAGTGCTTTGCAGGCTTAAATTCTCGCAGTCTCCCGCATAAATGCCGCCCAGCATGGGTCCGGCCATTTTTTCCAGGATCTCGGGCCCCAGCCTGCGCCGGATAAAGGCGGCGATGGATTCATCCGGCTCGCCGGTAGCCCTAGGCACCAAAGGCTCGCAAGCCAGGCGCAGCTTGGCCTTCCAGCTAAACAGCCCGGAACTTAAAAAAGGCCATAAGCGCCCGGGCGCCAGGCCCGCGCCTTCCGGCACCGGCCGCAGCCGGCCGGCGGAATAAACGTAAACGGTTTGCGGCCCAGGATTGGTGGGCAGCAATTGTTCCGAGAGGCCAAGCTCCGAGATTAATTCCAAGGCATGGGGCTTGGCCGTGATGAAAGAATCCGGACCGGCTTCGAAGATAAAACCCTGCGCCGTCTCGGTTTTTACCTTGCCGCCCACGTATTGGGAAGCCTCAAGAACCGTGATGTCCACTTTAAGGCGCTCGCGTTCCATGCGGCGCGTCAGCTCATAGGCGGCGGATAAGCCGGAAACGCCGGCGCCCAGGATAACGACCTTGGGAACGGAGGAATGGGAAACCGGCGTCGAGATCATGCTAATTGGCCTGCCAATTCCATTGATGCACCCAATCCACCACGCAACGCACATGGGCGGCAGGCGTTGCGGGCAGGATGCCGTGGCCCAGGTTGAATATAAATCCGCGGCGCCAGGCCGCCTGCTTTAAAATCTCCCGCACCGCTTTTTTAAGCACGGGCTTAGGCGCCATTAATAAGACCGGATCCAAATTGCCTTGAATGGCCCGAGGGCCTATGCGGCGCCAGGCCGCGGATAAATCAACGCGCCAGTCAACCCCGATCACATCGCCCCCAGCAGAAGCGAACTCTTCCAAAAAGCCGCAGGTTCCGGTGCCGAAATGAATCAAGGGCGCTCCCCGGCCTTTTAGGGCCCGCAGCACGAAGCGCGAATGCGGCAAGACATGGCTGCGATATTCCGCGGGCGAGAGCGCCCCGATCCAGCTGTCGAAAAGCTGCACGGCTTGGGCTCCCGCCGCGATCTGGGCTTTAAGATAATCCACCGTGATTCGGCGCACCTTGCGCATCAGCAGGTCCCAGGATTTCGGCTGTTCATGCATAAAAGCCTTGGTTTTTATGAAATCGCGCGAAGCCCCCCCCTCAATGAGGTAGCTGGCGACCGTAAAGGGCGCGCCGGCAAAACCGATAAGAGGGATATCCCCCAACTCGCGTCGGGACAAGCGTATGGCCGACATGACGCAGGAAAGGCCTTGGGCCGGGTCAAAATCCTTGAGCCTGCGCACGGCTTGCGGGCTGCGGACGGGATTATCGATGATCGGACCCGGGCCAAAACGCAGTTTAAACCCCATCGGCTCGACCGGCAGCAGCAAATCGGCGAAAATAATCGCCGCGTCAACCGGCATGGCGCTGATGGGTTGAAGAGTGACCGCGCAGGCCAGCTCCGGGGTTTTTGCTATTTGCAGAATGGAATATTTTTCGCGCAAGGCGCGGTATTCCTTCATATAACGGCCGGCCTGGCGCATGAACCAAACTGGAACGCGGTCAACAGGCTGGCGCCGGCAGGCCCTGAGGAACCTCCCGGCCCCGGATAAGCAAGACATACCTTAACATGATATCAAAATGCGCCCGGGGGCTGCGTTAAGCCGCCAGCAAGGTATCGGCCGTGCGCAGGATTTCGTACATGGAGTCCGCGGTTTTGGCCCGCAAAAGCCGGCGGCGCAGATTTTCGTTGCTAATCAAGGAGGCGATGCGCCCCAGAACCCTCAGCTGCATGACCGGGACGGCGGCCGGGGTCAATATTAAAAAGACCAGACGGACCGGGATAGTATCGGGCGCGGGAAAAGGCACCGGCTTGGCAAAACGCCCCAGCGCCAGCAGCGGGCGGTCGAGACTTAATAATCTTCCATGAGGCACGGCCACGCCGCGGCCCACGGCGCTGGAAAACTTCATCTCCCGCTCCCAAACCGCTTGAAAAGCCTCCTGTTCCTTTAACTGGGGGTTGGCCGCGAGCAGAAGGGAAAGCAGCTGGGTTAAAGCCGCGCGGCGGTCGGCGGCCTGCAAATTGACGGCGACACCCGAGGACGGCAAAACATCCATCAAGGACCAGGCCTGCGGAAGGTCGAACTCGTCATGCACCTCGCCTATCAGCTCCTCGATCATGTCCTCCAGAGTCAAAATGCCGCTGATATGGCCCATGCCGTTGCGCACCACCGCCATATGAATGCCCTTATCCGGGAAATACTTGATCAGCTTCTCCAAGGAGTCGCTTTCCGACACCTCGGCGATCTCCCGCCGCAGGCGCTTAAGATCAACCGGCGCGCCTGGCTCGTATTTCAGCAGTATATCCTTGACATGGACCATGCCTATCAAGGAATCAAGCCCGCCCTCGCATAAGGGATAGCGCGAAAAGCGGCGCGAACGGATCAGTTCAAAGTTTTCCTCCCATGATTTTTTGACTGAAAGCGCAACCACCTTTTCCCGTGGAATCATAGTCTCGGAGACCTTGGCTGAGCCGAAATCGAACAGGTTTTCAAGCAGCAGCAGGCGCTCCAACGGCAGGGTTCCCCGCTCCTGGGTCTCCCCCAATAAAATGCGCATCTCCTCTTCCGAAATAGGCATTTCCGCCTGCGCTGCCGGTTTAAATCCCGCAAATCGCAGTATCGCCCGAGAACTTGAGGACATCGCCCTAATGAGCAGCCGGCAGAAGCTGGCGAACAGCTTAAGGGGCAGGGAACCCCACAAAACGATGGCTTCGGCCTTCTGGATCGCTATGGCCCGGGGCACCAATTCCCCTATGACGATTTGAAAATAGGTCAGAAACCCAAGAGCCAGGGCAAACGACCCGGCACGCACGGCCGCATCCGGCATATCTCCTAGATAATGCTCAAAAACGGCTCCCAGATACGCGGAAATCCCGGGTTCGGCAAAAGCGCCAAGCGCCAACGCCACCGAAGTAATGCCGATTTGGATTGCGGCCAGATAATCATCCAAGTGGGCCAGCATCTCCTGGACGCGCTGCGCGCTACGCAGGCCCTTGCGGGCTAAAAGCTCTATGCCGGAGGGGCGGATACGGACCAAGGCATATTCCATCAAAACAAAGAGCAGGTTGATGAATATCAACAGCGCCGCGATCAGCAATAGGCCCAACATGGGGGCTTATTATAACTTTTTGCCCCTTTTAAAAATATTTTGATACTATGAAGCTGATATGGCCGGAGCGCGCGAGTTTAAGCCCTTAAAAGAGATAGGCACCCTCCCTATTTCCGATTCCAGCGAACTTAAATTTTACGTCGACGAATACAAGGGCTATAAATACGGCTCGGTGCGCACATTCGTTAAGGGCGATAACTACTCGGGACCCACCAAATCCGGCGTGACCATGAATCCGGCGATTTTAGAGGGACTGATCGGGGCGCTTGCCAAACTGCCCAAGGAACCGGCCGCCCTCGAGGAAAAAGAGCTCGGTCGCTTCCCCAAACGCATGGGCATCGAACTCGTTTTGCGCATCACGATATTCAAAGATGCGACAGGCATAGACCTGCGCGAATGGGTGGAGGACCGTGATTACAAAGGTTGGTCCAAAAAAGGCGTCCGCATACCTTACAAAGAACTGCCTAAAGCCCTGGATTTCTTCAAAGAAATGCAGGGACTGGTGGCCAAATAGCCCCCCCGGACTTTAACGATACCAGGTTTTTACCTAATCGAGACTGGCGGAATTTGGGAATCCTGTTATAATAGGGATGCCCGGTTCGAGTGGATGCGGCTGCAAAGGCCGAACCGGTTTCCATGCTCTCAAAAAACAAAAAATTGCTCGGAATAGCCCTAGTCGTCGCAACGATCTTGTATGGGGGCCTGGGCACGGCCGCCGTCGAGGTCCTTCAGCAGGGCCCCGCAGCGCCGATTATCGGGCAGATGGTGGCGCGCATTGTGGAGCAAAGCCACTATAACCACCACCCCCTGGATGCCAAGACTTCCCAGCAGGTTCTGCGCAACTTTCTTGAGTCCTTCGATTACAATCACATGATATTCGAGAAGGCCGACATCGATGAGTTCACCGCCCACTACGGCGATAAGCTCGGCGACATGCTTAAGGAAGGCGACATCAGTCCGGCCTTCGAGATTTTTAACCGCTTCCTTAGGAGAATCGGGGAGCGCGAGATCTTGGTCCGCAAGTATACCGCCGCCGGTTTTTCTTTCGACAGCAACGAAAGCATGATCATAGACCGGCATGAACTGCCCTGGCCCGCCTCCGCCAAGGAAGCCAAAAATCTATGGCGTCTGCGCGTTAAATACGAGCTGCTGCAGGAACGGCTCAATAAAACCAAGCCCGAGGAGCATGTTAAAACCGTCAATCTCCGCTACGAGCGTCTTTTGCGCAGCTACCGCGAATTCGACGCCAGCGACGTGCTGCAAAGCTACCTGACCGCCTTAACCCACGCCTACGATCCGCATTCGGACTACATGGCGGCGCCTCAGATGGAGAATTTTAACATCAGCATGAAGCTGTCCTTGGTCGGCATCGGGGCGGTGCTGCGCTCCGAGGACGGCTACGCCAAAATAGTCTCTTTGGTTTCCGGAGGGCCGGCGGACAAGGACAAGAGGCTGAAGCCCAACGACCGCATCGAGGCCATCTCCCAAGGCGAGGGACCCTGGGTTGAGGCCGTGGGCATGAAGCTTGACCGGCTGGTTCAGATCATCCGGGGCGAGAAAGGAACCACCGTGCACCTGCGGGTGATTCCGGCCGACGCTATCGACCCGTCCACCCGGGTCGTGATCACCATTGTCCGCGACGAGATCAAGCTGACCGATCAGGAAGCCAGGGCTAAAATCATCGAAACTTCGCTTTTCGGCAAGAAGACCAAAATCGGAGTTATCGATCTGCCGTCTTTTTACGCCGACATGAAGTCGGTCATTGAATCTAAAAGCACGACGCGTGATGTGGAAAAGCTTATCGCCGCTCTCAAGAAGGAAGCAATCTCCGGGCTGATTTTGGACCTGCGCCGCAATGGAGGGGGCTCTCTCTCCGAATCCGTGGCTTTGACCGGTCTTTTCATTCCAGAGGGCCCCGTGGTTCAGATCAAGGACGCTCGCGGCCTTATCAAAATATTGCGGGATTCCGATCCATCGGTAACCTATAACGGCCCCCTCCTGGTGCTGACCAGCCGGGCTTCGGCCTCGGCTTCCGAGATTTTGGCCGCCAACCTGCAAGATTACGGCCGGGCGGTGGTGGTCGGCGAGAAGAGCACCTTCGGCAAGGGCACGGTACAATCCATCGTGGAACTGTCCCAGTATCTGCCCGGGGCGCTGAAAACCTTCAAGCCGGGAGCGGTCAAGCTCACTATTCAAAAATTTTACCGGATTTCCGGCGGCTCGACTCAAAACCGCGGGGTGCTGCCCGATATCG
>Ga0155452_1044_pt1 | contig 13137 bp, 11 predicted proteins | sample RifCSPhighO2_02_FD_111900 | JGI IMG/M metagenome (GOLD analysis project Ga0155452, IMG submission 111900) | Elusimicrobia bacterium RIFCSPHIGHO2_02_FULL_57_9
AGCCGCTTTGATGGCATCGATATCGGTGGTATCCACGAAAGAGAAAGAGAGTCCGAAACGCTCGAAGACCTTGGTAAAAACCCGATAAGTCCCCCCGTAAAGATCATGGCCCGCCACCACATGATCGCCGGCGTTAAGGGTCTGGATCACGGTCGAAATCGCGGCCATGCCGGAGGAGAAGCAAAGCCCGAATTCACCTCCCTCCAAGGCCGCCAGATTATGCTCCAAGGCCAAGCGTGTGGGATGCGCGCTGCGCGCGTAGTCGAAACCCTTATTTTTTTCAGGCGCTTCCTGGACATAGGTCGAGGTTAAATAGACCGGGGTCATGATGGCACCGGTGGCCGGGTCGGGCTGTTGTCCGGCATGGACGGCTTTGGTCGCGAAACGGTGATCTTTCATGGCTTCCTCTCTTTCCATATGGGCTGAGCGGCGATTTTAAGCACCAGAGCGCGCAGATAGCGCGCATACCAGTCCAGGGCCGCCAGGGAAATTCTTTCGTTGCCCCCGTGCACGCGCACGCCGTCTTCTTCGGTTAGAGGCGGGTCTATCCCGTAAACGGTCACGCCGCGGGCGCGCAAATCCTGCGAGTCCGTGGTCCAGGTGGCCATGAAGGGCAGCACCTTGATTCCGGGGGTGATTTCCCTGGCCGCGCTTTCCGCCGCATTATAGAAAACAGTGTTGGTCGACATTTCCGGCATTGGCGCCTGCAGGGCCAGAACCTCGGCGGGATCGTAGCGTATCTCAACCGACGGATCATCGATAACGGACGAGATTTCTTTTATCAACTCCGCGGGGTCGCGCCAGGGCAGCAGGCGGGCGTTCACGGTGGCTTGGGCTTCGCCCGGGATAACGTTGCTTTTATAACCGGCCTTTAACATGGTCGGGCTCAGGGTGTCGCGCAGCATGGCGCCGAACTCGGCGTGAACGGAGCTCAACCGGTCGGCGGCGCGCTCCAGATCCGGGCCCGGCTGGGAGTTAAGAACGTCCTCGATGGCGGGCTTGACCGCAGCCGCGGCCGTATCAAGTTGCCTGACGAGAAAGCCACGCACCACGCCGTCCAAGCGCGCGGGCCCTCGGTAGTCGGTAAGTTTCGCCAGCGCCCGGGCCAGAGCGGCCACGGGATTGTCGGAACGGGCAACCGAGGCATGCCCGGCCTGAGCGCGGGCCAGCAAATCAAAATCCAAATATTTTTTCTGCGCCACTTCGACGCGGACTTCGACGGGCTTGTCTTCTTCCCAGATCGTATTTCCTCCTTCGTTAACGGCGAATTCGGCCTTAAGAAGCTTGCCGTGCTCCTTAAGCAGCCAGTCCAGGTGCCGCCCATGGCCGCCGCTCTCTTCATCGGCTTGCGCGAAAAAAATAACGTCGCGCAAAAGCGGCGTCCGGGAACGCTTAATCCATATCAGAATCGCCAACTGCGTGGCGCACATGCACTTGATGTCGGCGGCTCCGCGCCCGTAGAGATAACCGTTTTTCTCGGTGGGAACAAAAGGGTCGGTCTCCCATTCCTTGGGATCGGCGGGAACCACATCGGTGTGGCACATCAAGAGCAGCGGCCTCATCGCGCCAGAGCCGGGCAGCCGCGCGATCAAGCTGGCGCGCAGGCCGCTTGAAATCAAAATCTGGGATGGAATTTCTTCCTGGTCTAGCTGGGCTTTGAGGTATTCGGCGGCGATGATCTCGTTGCCGGGAGGATTGGAAGTGTCCAGGCTAATCAGGGTTTTAAGATGCTGCCGGACTTCCTGATAGTACTGGTTCGGATCCGAAACCGGGGCCGCGCCGGCCCATAGACTTAAGCCCGGCGCCAGCCCCGCGGCGATAAGCCAGGCCGGTTTAATTGCGATGCGACGTCTTCCCATCGCCCGCGAATTTCGATACGGCGTTGAGAATGTCGTATTTGGTGATGATGTCGAAACTCCCCCGCCCGGTTTGCACCAGCACGGCTGGTTTTCCCGGGGTAATCAGGCTCATGATGGACTCGATGCGTGCTTCCGGCGTGATCACGGGCAAAGCCTCGCCCATCACCTCGCGCACGATCATCTTCTTAAGCTCATGGCCCTTAAGCATCAGGCCCAAAATGTCATCCTCGTAGACCGCGCCCACGGCCTTTTTGCCCTCAAAGACCGGCAATTGGGAAATGTCCTGCTTGCGCATGCGACGCAAAGCTTCAAACAAGGTATCCTGAGGATTCCCTATCACCAGTTTTTTCTTCCGGCCGCGCTTAGCCGAGACCACATCCTTGGCGTGGAGACGGACTTCACTCTGCGCGTATTGATGTTCGTGCATCCATTCCTCATTGTATATTTTGGAGAGATATCTCATGCCCGTATCCGGCAGCAGGATCACCATAAAATCTTTTTTAGACAGCTTCTCGGCGTACTTTAATCCCCCCCAAACCGCAGAGCCGGACGAGCCGCCGGTGAAAATTCCTTCCAAGCGGGCCAGGCGGCGGGTGGTCACAAAAGAGTCCCGGTCCGTCACCTGAACGACGTCATCGAGGATTTTCATGTTCATGGTCAAGGGGAATATGTCCTCGCCGATGCCTTCCACGACGTAGCTGTGGGCCGTGCCCACGCGGTTGTATTTGAATTTCTCGTAATAAAGCGAGCCGATGGGATCGATCCCGACGATTTTGACCTTGCGGCTCATCTGCTTGAGGTACTTGCCCACCCCGCTGATGGTGCCGCCCGTGCCCATGCCGGCCACGAAATGGGTGATGCGGCCATCGGTATCTTCCCATATCTCCGGCCCGGTTTCCATATAATGCGCCCGCGGATTCTGGGGATTTTCGTATTGATTGGGATAGAAAGCGTTGGGGATTTCCTTGGCCAGCTTGGACGCCACCGAGTAATAGCTGCGCGGATCTTCCGGCTCCACCGCGGTGGGGCAAACGATCACTTCCGCGCCCAAGGCCTTCAAGAAGTTGATTTTTTCGCGCGACTGCTTATCCGTGATGGTAAAAATCAGCTTATACCCGCGCAGGGCCGCCACCAAGGCCAAGCCGATGCCGGTATTGCCCGAAGTCCCTTCGATAATGGTGCCGCCGGGCTTAAGCAGGCCGCGGCGTTCGGCGTCTTCTATCATGGTGACCCCGATGCGGTCCTTGACCGAGCCCCCGGGATTAAAGAATTCGCACTTTACGTAAATCTTGGGCTTAAGCCCCTCCGCGATCCGGTTAAGCCGGATTAACGGAGTTTCGCCGATGGTCTGCAGAATGTTTTCGTAGCGCATGACTTTAAAGCTCCCTGCGCCCTGTCAAAGCATGCGATAGGGTGCGTTCGTCGATATAGTCCAAATCCCCGCCCAAAGGCACGCCGAGAGCAATCCGCGTGGTTTTAATCCTCGCGATCGGTTTAAGCAGCTGGGAAATATAGAGGGCCGTCGCCTCGCCCTCGGTATCCGGGTCTGTGGCCAAAATGGCCTCAATTATGGGCGACTCGGATTTTCTTATGCGCTCCAGCAGTTCCTTAATCTTCAACATATCCGGCCCAATGCCGTCGAGCGGCGACAAGGCCCCGTGCAGCACATGATAAAGGCCTTTATAGCCGCGGGAGCGCTCGATGGCGATCACGTCCTGGGGCTCTTCCACCACGCAAAGACGAGCGCGGTCTCTTTCCGGATCCGAGCAAATTGGGCATAATTCGCGGTCGGTAAAGTCCCAACATTGGGGGCAGGCGCGGATGGAAGACTTCGCCTGGCGCAAGGCATTGATCAAATTTTCCGTTTCAAAATCGGGGGCGCGCAGGAGAAATATCGCCATTCTTTCCGCCTGTTTGGGGCCGATGCCGGGCAAGCGCTTAAGGCTGGCCGCCAATTTTTGAAAGCTTTTCATGCTACGGCTTTTTCTTAACCACCCTGATCTTCCCGCCTAAAATCTCCTGGGCTTTTTTAAGGGGCGCGACGGCTGCCGCGGCGGAGGCGGAGGGAGCCGCCGGAATCTCATTAATATCATGCCAGGCGGCTCCCTCCGGGGCCGAAGCGGCGGCCCCCGGCTCCGGGATGGCCGAATCGACCACGGTCTCTATCTCCGCGCCGCAGGCGCCGACTTCCAGCTCCAAGCGTATGCTGCGCTGGGCAAGTGTGGCTAATTTGGCCTCAATCATGCTTAGATTACGGCGCGCCTGCTCCAGGTCAAAACTTCGCTTGAAACCGATCTTCCAGGGTCCCGCCTCGGATCTCGCCACCCGGGCTTTTTCCAGGGTGGCGGCCAAGACCGCCTTATCCTGGCGCAAATCCGCGACCAGAGCGGCCCAAACATCACCGCCGGCGGCCGGCGCCGGGACAGCGGCCTGCCCGGCCCCCAACCGTTTCTCCAAGCCCTCCAAACGCTCTACCCATGCCGCAAGGTCTCCGGCGGCCTCCAGACAGCTAAAAAAACCCAGTTCCAAGGTGAGCCGCGGGCAGTCCCCAAAACGCAGTTCCTCCAAAATCCGGTTAAGGCGGCGCAAAACATAAGCAATATCCTGGGCGCCGGCCTTTTGAGCCAAATCCTTCCAACCCCGGCCCAGGTCGCCCTCCAGCCCCAGCTTAAAAATGTAAACCGGCTCCAAGGCCGCGCGCAAGTCGCGCAAAAGCTGCCCCGGCTCCACACCCTCCGCGTAAATATTCCGCAGCCAGCGGGCCAAGCCCTGGGCGTCCCTGCTTAATAAGGCTTGCGCCAGAGCCAGGAGCATGTCTTCAGGCACCAGGCCGAACATCTCCCGGATCATGGCGTCGGTGATTTTATCGTCGGAGAAGGACCGGCACTGATCCAACAAGCTGATGGCGTCACGCAAGGAGCCCTCGGCATTGCGAGAAAGAAGCTCTAGGGCTTCTTTCTCGATGCTGATCTTCTCTTTTTTTGCCAGGCTGGCTAAATGCTCCGTCATGGTTTGCGCGTCTACCGGACGGAATTTAAATCTCTGGCAGCGCGAGGCGATGGTGGCTGGAATTTTGGCCGACTCGGTGGTGGCCAGGATGAAAACCACGTGCGCCGGGGGCTCTTCCAGGGTTTTAAGCAAAGCATTGAAAGCCGCCGTGGAAAGCATATGCGCTTCGTCGATAATGAAAACCTTATAACGGTCGCGACTCGGCGCCAAGGCCACGGTGTCGATGATCACCTCGCGCACATTGTCCACGCCGCTGTGCGAGGCCGCGTCCATTTCCAAAACGTCCAAGCAGGAGGAAGCGGCGATCTCGCGGCAGCAGTCGCAGTCTGCGCAAGGCTCCGGGGTCAGCCCCTTGGCGCAATTAAGGGCCTTGGCCAAAATCCGGGCCATGGTGGTTTTTCCCACTCCGCGCGGGCCCGTGAATAAATACGCATGGGCCGGCTTCTTGGCGGACAACGCATTTTTAAGCGTGACGGCGATCGCCGGCTGGCCTAAAACGCCATCAAATCCTTGCGGACGGTATTTGCGGGCTAAAACGACATAAGACTGCTTGGACACCGTTCAATTATAGATAATTGCGGACGAGCTTGCGGCCCTCCATGCTGAGAGCTCCCGCGCCCGCGGACATCACGTGCAGCAGCCCGCCTAAGATAGCCAAGTTCTTGAGGAGATGGATCCTTTGGTCGGGAGCGGAGTGGAAAATAAAAGTAGCCGCGATTAAAAACGCGCCCAACAGCCCCGCGCTCCAGCGCGTATAATAGCCCAAGGCCAGGGCGATTGCGCCCAAGGCTTCCACGGCCACGGCCAGGGCGCAAAAAAACGACGCGCCCATGATGCCGTAGCTTTCCATGTATTTAACCGTCGCCTCGAAACCGGTGATTTTGCTGAAAGCCGCCGCCAGAAAAATCATAGAGAGCAAGAGCCTGCCCAGAAGGGCCAAAATGTCGTCGACGTCCACAAGCCAGGATATCACAAGGCGCTTAAAGCTGTCAAACCGGCGGAAGGCTTATAGCCTTCTGAGGGCGTAAGGCAGGCGGGCGATCACGTCTTGGGCGGTCATGCCCCAGGGGCCCAATTCCTTTTCCGCCTTATCTCCGGCTGAGCCGTGGACATAGGCCCCCAAGGCCGCGGATAAAAATGCGGCGTCGCCCTTGACGCGGCTCGAAGCGATGGCCTGAGCCCAAAGGCCCGCGATAAGACCCGTCAGCACGTCGCCGGTGCCGCCCTTGGCCAGGCCCGGTCCGCCGCTGGGGTTCTCGATTGTTTGTTTGCCGTCGGAAATCAAGCTGCGCTTCCCCTTTAATAGGGCAACGGTCTTCCAGTCCCGGGCCAATCTCTCCGCGCAAGTCCGGCGCTGTTTAAGCACCTCGGCGCTCTCCATGCCCAGGCAACGGGCCATTTCGCCGGGATGCGGGGTCACGATGGAAGGTTGTTTGCGCGCGCGCATCAGCTCGGCGGCGGCTTGCGGCTTTTGCGCGGCTAAAATATTCAGCGCGTCGGCGTCGATCACCGCGGGCAAATCCAAGCCGGACAAGGCCGCCAACGTGAAATGGGCGGTGTCTGGATTCTGGGAAAGTCCGGGGCCGATGGCCAGAACCGTAAAATGTTTTTGCTGCAACGACTCTCGGATATTGTCCAAGGCTTCCCAGCGCAGGCTCCCTGCCTGATTTTCCCCAAGTCCCAAGGTCATGGCTTCCGGGATGGCCGGACGAATCGAGGGCTGCAGCCCTTCGGGAACAGCCAAGGTGACCAACCCCGCTCCGGAGCGCAGGGCTGCTTGAGTCGAGAGAATCGCCGCGCCGCCCATGCTCCTTGAGCCTGCCACTATCAAAACATGGCCGAATTTCCCCTTATGATCTTCGGGAAGTCGCGGCGCGCGCGCGGCGCGCAGTTGGGTGCGAGTCAAAGTCCTCACAGCGTTACCCCGCGCGCAAGGCCACGGCCATGGCATAGCGTTGGCTGTGGGAAAGAGAAAGCATAAAACCGCGGGCCGGCTTTCCTTGCAGAATGACGCCGGGCTTGCCGCGTCTGTCGCGGGAAACAGAAATGTCCCGAAGGCTTATTAGCCCCGCCTTGTTTAAGGCCTTCCACACCGCCTCCTTGGCCGCGAAGCGCACGGCGAAATGCTGCCATTGCTTCTTCTTGGCGCGGCAGTAGGCGATCTCGGCGGGGGTAAAAACCCGGCTTAAAAAACGGGGATTGCGGCGCGCCAGCTTCTTGACTCGGTCGATCTCGATGATGTCTAGACCAATCGCCAAGGCGTCCATAATGGCCGTCACTCAACGGTGACGCTTTTAGCCAGGTTCCTCGGCTGATCCACGTCGCAACCGCGCAGATCCGCGATATGATAGGCCAGCATTTGCAGGGGGATGATGTTGACGATGGGCGAAAACAGCTCCGGCACCGGAGGCAGCTGAAGATTAAAGTCGGCGCCCTGCAGCAGGCCGTCGCCCTTGGTCGACAGAACGATGAGGCGGGCGCCTCGAGCCTTGACCTCTTCAAAGCTGCTGATCATTTTCTCAAGCACCTTGGAGCGGGTGGCGATGGCCACCACCGGCATGTTCTCGTCGATGAGCGCGATAGGACCGTGCTTAAGCTCCCCGGCGGCGTAGCCCTCGGCGTGGATATAGGAAATTTCCTTAAGCTTCAACGCCGCTTCCAAGGCGATGGCGAAATTAACGTAGCGGCCAATAAAAAGAAAATGCTCTTTCTTATAAAACTGCCGGGCGATTTGCTTTATCTCGGGCTCTAATTTTAAGGCCTCGCGGATATGGCCGGGGACTTTGATCAAATCCTCTATAAAAGCCCGCCCTTCCGCTTCCAACATCGTCCCCCGCGCCATGGCGAAATGCAGGGTAAAGACGGCCATGGCGGTCAACTGCCCGATAAACGCCTTGGTGGAAGCCACGCCGAATTCCGGGCCGCAATGGGTATAGAGGTTATAGTCCGCCACGCGGGTGATGGCCGAGCCCACGGTGTTGCAGACAGAGAGCACCTTGGCGCCCTCCCCCTTGGCTAGACGGACGGCGGCCAAGGTATCCGCGGTTTCGCCGGATTGACTGATGGTGATCACGAGATCTTCGGGGCCCACCATGGTCTCGCGGTAGCGAAATTCCGAGGCGATCTCGACGTGAACCGGAACGGCAGCCATTTTCTCGATCCAGTATTTTCCCACCAGGCAGCAATGGTAAGCGGTTCCGCACGCTACCATATAGATATGGCGCACGCCTTTAAGAACGGCCGCGGACACGCCCGCCTCGCGTTCCATGACGTCCATAAGCGGATAAAATCGGCCGCGCATGGTATTCTCGCAGGAGGTGGGCTGCTCGTAAATCTCCTTAAGCATGAAATGGCGGTAGCCGGCCTTCTCAGCCATGGTGCGATCCCACTGGATTTGCGTCACGGCTTTCTCGATTTTCTGGCCCTTGAGGTTGAAATAGGTGCAGCGGTCGGCCTTAAGCACGGCCATTTCCCCGTCTTCCATGAACACGGCCTTGCGCGTGTGGGATAAAAAGCCGGGAACATCCGAGGCTAGAAAATTCTCGCCCTCCCCCAGCCCGATGATCAAGGGCGAGGCGGTTTTAGCCGCGATAATGACGTCCGGCGCCCGAGACCACAGAACGGCCAAGGCATAGGCGCCGCGCACCTCGTTTAAGGCCAGACGGGTGGCCTCGAAGAAAAGCAGGGGATCGTTTAAGTCCGGCGTGGGCCCGCTTTTCCGGTCCCCCAGGGATTTAAGCTTCTCTTCGATCAAATGCGCCACCACCTCGGTGTCCGTTTCAGATTGAAATACATGCCCTGACTTCGTCAGGGCATGCTTTATATCAAGATAGTTTTCGATAATCCCGTTGTGGATCACCACAAGCGACCCGGAACAGTCGGAGTGGGGGTGGGCATTCTCCTCGGAAGGCTTGCCGTGGGTGGCCCAACGGGTATGGCCCAGCGCCACGCTGCCGTTTAAAGGATCTTTTTTGATCAGGGCCTCTAGGTTGGCCAGCTTCCCCGCGGTGCGCCGGCGCACGATTTTTCCGCCGCTGATGACCGCCACGCCGGCGGAATCGTAGCCGCGGTACTCGAGTCTTTTAAGCCCCTCCATGAGCAAGGCCGGGGCCTGTCTGCTTCCCACGTAGCCGACGATGCCGCACATGGATTTTCAGGAGATCAGAAGCTTCATTTCCGCCACCGCGCCTTTAAGCCCCGCAAAAACCGCGCGGGCGATGATGGAAAAACCGATATTCAGGCAGGTGATATGCGGGATGCGGGCGACCGCTTGGACATTATGATAATCAAGCCCGTGCCCGGCGTGAAGATTCATCCCCATTTCATAAGCCAAATAACCGGCCAGTTCCAGGCGCTCAAGCTCCGCCTTGACCTTTTTCTTTCCCTTCGCCTCGGCGTAAGGCCGGGTGCAGAGCTCGACGGCGTCGACCCCCAGGCTTTTGGCGGCGCGCACGCCGGCCGCGTCGGGATCGATGAAAAGGCTGACCTCGATATCGGCGTCTTTAAGCCTTTTGATGGTCCGCGCCAAACCCGGCGCTTTCTTCAGGTTAAGCCCGCCCGAGGTCGTAACCTCACGCGGGTTTTCCGGCACCAGACAAACCGAATCGGGCTTAGCCCTCATCACCACGGAAATAATAGACGGCACAGACGCGATTTCAAGATGGGTTTCACCCTTAAGCCGGCAGAGCCTAAAGACATCGCTGTCCTGAATATGGCGGCGATCCTGGCGCAAATGGGCCACGATCATATCGGCTCCCGCTCGCTTGCACACCAGGGCCGCCGCCGCGGGATCCGGATCCATCTCCCGGCGCGCCTGGCGCAAGGTGGCTATATGATCAATATTAACGCCCAGCTTCAAGTTGTTGCCGATTCTCATGTTTAGAGCTCTCCCACCCTAATGTGTTTTTCCGGCCTTTTGACCCGTCTCTTTCAAATAAGTTTCCGCCAGCCTTCTCGCCATCGCTTTGATCATGGATTGATTCGGCCCTTCGATCATAATACGAAGCAAGGGCTCGGTCCCGGAATAGCGGAGGAATATCCGGCCCTGGCCCTTTATTTTTTTCTCGCAGCCTCGGATCTGCTCCTTTAGCCTCGGCAATCCTTCCAACGGCACCTTGTTCTCAACGGCCAGATTCTTGAGCACTTGCGGCACGGCCTTAAAGCTGCGGCGATGCGCGCTTAAAGGCTTGCCTGATTCGCGCAGGGCGGCCAGGGTTTGCAGGGCGGTTAGAATGCCGTCGCCCGTGGCGGAAAAACTGCGGAAAATAACGTGGCCGGAGGCCTCGCCGCCGAGGCTTAGGCCTTCCCGCTCGAGAGCCTCAGTCACGTTGCGGTCGCCCACCGGAACCGACACCACGGAAATCCCTTTCTCGCCCAAGAACTTAAGCAGGCCGAAATTAGACATCACGGTCAGCACGACCTTGTCCGACTTAAGCAGGCCCAGGCGCCGCAAACGCTGGGCCGAGAGGCAGATCAGCGCGTCGCCGTCTAAAAGCATTCCTTTCTCATCGGCGAAAATCGCCCGGTCGGCGTCGCCGTCGAAGCAAACCCCGCAATCCGCTTTGTTTCTCACGATCGCCTTCTGCAAGGCTTCGGGAAATAAAGCGCCGCAGCCGGCGTTGATGTTGCGGCCGTTGGGCGAGCAGCCTAACGCGATGACCTCGGCGCCCAGGCTTTCAAACAGAGCCGGGGCAATGCGATAGGAAGCGCCCTGAGCGCAATCAACGACCAGACGCATCCCGTTTAAATCCAAGGTCGGCGGGAATGTGCTGCGTAGAAAATCCGCGTACCAGCCGGCATATTTTGAAGCATTCTCCGCCCCAGCGGGCCAGGCGCCCGCTGAAACCTTGCCGCGACGGCCGGCCTCGCAATCCCGCGAGAGCTCCTTTTCGACAAGATCCTCGGTTTGCGGGTCCATTTTAAAGCCGTCGCCGTTGAAAAACTTGATGCCGTTGAATTGAGCCGGATTGTGGCTGGCGGAAATGATAACGCCGCAGAGAGCTTTAAGCCGCGGGGTTAGATAAGAAATAGCGGGGGTAGGCGCCACGCCCAAATCCATGGTCCGGCAACCGGCGGCCTTAAAACCGGCGATCAGGCAGCGCGCGATTTCCGGCCCCGAACCGCGGGTATCGCGCCCCATTAGGATGACGGGGCCGGAGCCGTTGTTTCGCGAGGGCCCGCGGCTGCGGATAAGCTGCGCCGTGATCAAGGCGATGTCCCGAATGGTCGCGGCAGTCAAGGGATATTTCCCGGGCATACCCCGCACGCCGTCGGTGCCGAAAAGTTTCTCCATTATTGGGCTTCCTGAATGGCGCCGAGCACCTGCAGCGCCCGGCGGGTGGCCAGCGCGTCATGGACGCGTAAAACTTTAACCCCCGCCATGACCGCCCAGCACGCCACGGCCAAGGAGCCTTCCAGCCGCTCTTCCGGCCCCGGGATGTTATTCTGATCCGGCGCCGCCAACCTGCCTAAAAATGATTTTCGCGATACGCCCAGCGCCACGGGACCCAGGGCGCCCAATTCATCCAGATGTTTGATCAGCGACAGATTATGCTCCAGATTTTTGCCGAAGCCGATGCCTGGGTCAAATAGCGCGCGGGAGGCTTCGCCTCCCGCGCGCAGGAACACATTGCGGCGCTCGATCAGAAATTGTTTTACCTCTTCCAACACATTTTCGTAAACAGGATTGTCCTGCATGGTTTTAGAGTTTTTGCCCCCGCGATGCATGAGAATCACGGCCTCATAGCCCAGGGCGGCCTTGGCCATATCCGGGTCGTTGCGCAACGCGGAGACGTCGTTAAGGATGGAAGCCCCGGCTTTCAGGGCCTTTCTGGCCACCGAAGCCTTGTCGGTGTCGATGGAAATCGCAACGCCTGCCTGGCCCGCCAGGCCCTCGATCACGGGAATCACGCGGCGCAACTCCTCTTGTTCGCAGACCGGCTCGGAGCCTGGGCGGGTGGATTGGCCGCCGACATCAAGCATATCGGCGCCCTCCACGCACAAGCGCAGGCCCCTCTCAATAGCCGCTTCGGGGCGCGGAGTTCGGCTGCCGACGTAGAAAGAATCGGGCGTGACATTGACCACGCCCATAATCAGGGGCAGGCGCGAGGACTGGAGAACGTCGAACACCTTGGCACATGGGCGCAAAGGATTTCCTGATGCGCCCAGTGCCTGATCGCTACCGCGATCAGGCAAGACCGGCCTGGAGGATAGCATCTATATCTTCACCCGTCAGGACTTCGCGGTCAAATAATTTCGCGGCAAGATCGTTGAGAATCTGGCGATGCTTGGTCAAAAGCCCGAGGGCCTTGCTCTGAGCCTCCAGGATGATTCTCTTGATCTCTTCATCGATGATCTGGGCCGTGCGCTCGGAATAGCCGCTCTTTTGACCCAGGTCGCGGCCGAGAAAGACCTCTTGATCCGGTTTTCTAAGGGAAAGAGGGCCCACCTTGTCGCTCATGCCGAATTCGGTGACCATTTTTGCGGCATAGTTGGATGCCTTGGCCAAATCATCGGCCGCGCCGGTGGTGATCTCATCGAAAATCAGTTCCTCGGCGCAGCGCCCGCCCAGAAGCACGGCCAGACGGTTCAATATCTCCGTGCGCGAGGTCAGGTATTTGTCCTCGGTGGGCAGCTGCAGGGTATAGCCCAGGGCATGGCCGCGGGAAACGATCGAAACCTTGTGCACGGGGTCGGTATTGGGCAAAAGCTTGGCCACCAAGGTATGCCCGGACTCATGAAAGGCCACGATCCTTTTCTCTTTCTCGGACATCAAACTTGATTTTTTCTGGGGGCCGGCCATGACGCGCTCAATGGCCTCCTCCAAATCGTTCATCTCCACCTGGATTTTATTGCGACGGGCCGCCAACAGCGCCGCCTCGTTGATCACGTTGGCCAGATCCGCGCCGGAAAATCCGGGAGTGCGGCGGGAAATAACGGCCATATCCACTTCCACCGCCATTTTGACGTTGCGGGCGTGCACTTTCAAAATGTCCTCGCGCCCCTTCAAATGAGGAATGGGGACATTGATCTGCCGGTCGAATCTTCCGGGGCGCAGCAAGGCAGGGTCGATCACGTCGGGACGGTTGGTCGCCGCGATCAGGACTATGCCCTGGTTCTGCTCGAAGCCGTCAAGCTCGATCAACAGCTGGTTTAAGGTCTGCTCGCGCTCATCATGCCCACCGCCTATTCCGGCGAAACGATGGCGGCCGACGGCGTCCAATTCATCCACGAAAATAACGGCTGGAGCGGCCTTCTTGGCCTGGTCAAA
>Ga0155452_1314_pt2 | contig 13123 bp, 2 predicted proteins | sample RifCSPhighO2_02_FD_111900 | JGI IMG/M metagenome (GOLD analysis project Ga0155452, IMG submission 111900) | Elusimicrobia bacterium RIFCSPHIGHO2_02_FULL_57_9
TAATCCCGAGACCGTTCTCCAGCACATTCATGGCGATCAAGGAAATGACCGGCGCAACCAGCCCTGACTCGGCGCGTTGACCGGCGTCGGTTGCTTGCGGCTCAGGCCGGCCAGGGACGACCTTCGAGGAAATATTTTTTTCCACGGCAGGACGGCCCAACATGATGGGGGGATTCCCAAGCCCCTCAAGAAAACCCATTCCATGTTGAAATTCAGCCGGGCTCGCCCGGCCCTTGCCCGCCGCGACTTGGCTCGTCAAAATATTCTGGATATCACGGCCCGCGGCAACGACCGCCTCTTCGTGGAGGTTTATCTCCGAGACCGAGGCCAGAGGCCGGCGCAAAAGCCGCGTCATCAGCAGCATTCTTCGCTGAAAATTCAGGGCGCTGGGATCGGCGGGAGCCTCAAAGGTTTGCGCCTGAGAATGAGACGAGGAACCTTCAGGCGCGTCCGCAGAGACGACGGCCCCGCCGGGCGCGGCCAAGCCCGAGGCCGAGTCCGCGGCCGGCGCGATAGTGAGAGCGGATTGCGGCAAAACCTGGAAAAACCGATCGGCGCTTATGAATCGGTCGCTCGCCGCGCCGCGGCTCGGTCCGACGGAGAAAGCCGGCAGGCTCACGCGAGAGGCCCCCCCAGAGCGCGCCTGTGCCTGTAGCGCAGGCGCGGTGGTTTTCATGCGCGCCTCACGCGCCCTCTGCCGAGCGTTGGCCGGCATTGCCGTCTGGGCGCAAAGCCCCAACAGCAAAAAGATCAGCCGCCGGCTGGAATTATAACCTGCCATATGAATAATTTAAAACATTGCGGAAAAGCCCGCATGAGTCCAACGACCCTAAAAAAATTAGGCCTAATGGTCCCGCCGCGGCGGCCTGGCGCCCATCCGGAAATACTTTAGGCGTCACGGACCCGCCATCTGCGCAGGGCCAACCAAGCCCCTAGCGATCCCAAAATCGCGAGCAATCCGAACCACATCCAAGGCATATAAGGGAGCGCGGGAGGCGAGTTTTGAGGATGATCCGATCCGGGCACGGGATTGGGCTCAAGCGCCGACCGGCGTCCCGATAATAAACGGCCGGCATAATCCTCCCACCAGGCGGCGCGCTGGCGCCATTGCGCGGCTTTGTCCCGCCGCTCGATTATTTTTCTTTCCAAAGCCTCCTGGGCGCCGATGCGCCAGGCGCGCCGGTGGACATCGTCCCATAAAGCTTTAACCCGGGAGAGCAGAGCCTGGCGCTCAACGCTGCTTTCTTTAAAGGCCAGGTCGGAGGCCTCAAAAAGTTCTTTCAATTTAACATCCTGGGACAGGGCCAGTTCCCACTCATCGATCAGTCTGTCCGGCTGGCCCGCCAGCGCGGCGGCCTGGCGCTCGTATTGCTCCGCGCCCAGGCGCACGCGCAGGCGTTTTTCCACCCGGTCCACCGCCAGATTGTCCGGAACAGCCAGTATTTTTACCACGCCGGAGCCGTCGGCTTGACGCAAGTCACGAACCATCGGGTCGGCCAGGACCTCCTTGATGATTTGCGCGCCCGATTTATCCTTGACACTGGATCTCTCGTAAATTCCCTCGCGGCCTCTTAAAGCCGAGATGATGGTCTCGTCAACTCCCCCCGAGAAATGGGCTAGAGTGCGCGAGCGCGCGCTGGTTAAATCTTCACGGGAATAAGCCAGGCGGCGGCGCCAGGCCTCCAGGCCTATGTGCACGTCCTTTTTCTCCTCCAGATCGGTCATGCTCTTGGCCAGAACATTCTGCCCGGGGCGCACCGCGGAATCTATTTTGACTTTCTCCGGGAATTGGCTGGGATCGAAGTAGCGCTCCACCGGATCAGGGAACAGATTAAGGATATCGATCGCCCCGGCAGCCCGGCGCAGGAAGCCGTGATGCACGGTGGCGCCCCCCTCGGTTTTATACATGTACAGGCGGCCGAGATAATGCTCCTGATTCGGGTCGCGCCCGGTTGTCAGTTCCTTGAGCGCATCCACCGGGGCGCGCAGCACTTCCAAAGGCAAATTCACCCAATTCCAAGGCATGATTCCCTCATGCTTGGTGCGCCATTGCCGAGAGTCGGCCTCACGGGCCTCGTCGATCATATATTGGCGGTTCAACAACACCCGGTCTTCGTCCTTGTCCTCGTAATGGCTTAAGCGGTAAACAGGCTTGGTGATCCGTCCGTCGGCGGATTTAACCGGCTCATCGTCCTTCCCGAGAGTGATGGATTTAACCTTCCAGCCTTTAAAGGCCCGGTCCACGGCTTTGCGATCCTGGTAGAATTCCTTGATTTTGTCCCCGCTCATCACCACGCCGAAAAGCTCGCCGGAAATGACGGCCAGACTCTGCGCGCCGCGCGCGGGACCTATGGTCTCATCCAAAATCGAGGAACCGTAAACCGGCTTGGCCAGCGCGCGGGTGAGGGCCCCGCCACGATCCAACTCCAGCTCCAAATCACGGCTTTCATAAAGGCTCCAGGTTTTCGAGCGCTCCAAAATTTGTTTGGCGTCGGCCAGCGCTTTTTGCGCGTTAATCACCCCGGCGCGGGCCTCCTTATATTTGTCCTGGCCCTCGGTTCGGCGCCGAGCATAGGGCTCGAAATGTTTCTGGGCGGATTTAAAATCAGAGTTGCGGACCACTCGCTTCTCGAATTCCGCTTTGAAGGCGTCGCTGCCCGGCTCAAGGCCCTCGCGCAGTAATTTTCCCGCCTCGTGCCGGCGGACGCCAAGCTCCTCATGCTTGAATTTCTTATACTCAAGATCCGCTGTTTCCTTGAGCTTATCGGCCTCCTGGCGCAGCCGCTGCGCCTTGCTTTCGCCTTTCTTCAAATCCCGCTCGGCGGCGCGCAGAAAGATCTGCGCGTTAAAAAATCCTTTGTGCGCGGCGGAAAAATCGTCCGAGGTGATATAAAGCTCCGCGATTTTACCCTGGGCGTCGCGGGCAAAACCGTGGCCGTTAAGCTTAAGCTTCAAATAGCCTTGGCGCAAGGAGCCCTCGCGGCCCTCCGTCGCCCGGCCGATCATGGCATCAATCCCCTTAACCGATATCCGCAGCTGATGGAAATCCTCCGATTGCGGCGCCGCTTTCAGGCTTTCCCAGGTGGGGAAAATTGAGCGCGGCGGCGGCGGCGCGCCGCCCTCATAGATATACATCACATAGTCATTCGGGCTCATGCCCAGAGCCGTGACCGCATCGAGGGCCCGGTGCAGCCGGCCGGAGCGCTCCCCGACTTTCGGCGCCTCGAAGAAATAGATCCGGCCTTCGCCGTATTTGCCTTGAGGGCCGAAAATATCCTTGACCGAGTAGCCTTCTTTGCCCTCCCTACCGGGCCGGTCCAGGACAAAATCATGCGTCGTCATTTTATGATGCGTCTCAAGGATAAACCGGTTGTCCTGGGAAGCTTTCGCGGCGTGCTCGCGCTCGGAGGCGCGGATATCGACCCCGGCCAGGACTTCATACTCGAGAGGCTTTTCTCCATCGCCCTTGAGGTAAAAGCGCCCGTCTTTCTCGATGATCCGGCCCGAGTCCTTCTTGGTTTTAAACTCGCCGGCTTCAAGCCAGCCGTTAATGGTCCATAGCCTGCTGCCATCCTGAGAAATAGAGGTCACGGCATGAAGCGGCGTTAAATCCGAAGCGCCCTTGGCCCAGCGCTGCTTGGTTTGCTTCAAGCTGTAAAGAGCGGCGGCGACAGCGTCCAACTCGCCTTGCGGCCGCTCGTCCCATTTCGCCGCGGCCAGGCGCGACTCTTCCAGCATGATCAAGGCGTCCAAGGCCAGCATCCCCCGTCCCGAGCGCGCGCCGTCGATGGAGCGGGCAAGCGCGCCGCGAATATCATAGAGGCCGTCCAAGCCCCAGGAATAGGCCTTGTCCTCGCGCACTTCCTGAGAAGAAATCGTCTTGACCAGCTCGGCGTCAAAAGAGGCCTGGGCCTTAAGATAATCATCGAGCAGCATATCCTTAAGGATGAAGTAGGAGGGATCGCGGGAGATGTTGAGCATATAACCGTCGAGCAAAACTTGGCGCGTCTCATCCACCTTGGCGTTGAGAATTTCCAGGCTGGCAAAGGCGCCGTCCACCGCATGCGGCGCCGGAACGGCCTTCCAGTAGGCTTGGCGCAGGCCCTTGCCGGCGACCACACGCTGGGCTCTTTCCAGCACGCTCCGCGCATCTTGCTTTTCGATATCCGAGCGCAAGAATCCAAGCAGTTCGGCCCAGGCCGGATTGGCTTTCTCCAGAGTTCCCAGGCCCTTGAGCAGTTCGGCGAGCTGCGCCCTCAAAGCCTCCCGTTTGCCCTGAAAATCATTGCGGGAGAGCCATTCGAACTTTTCCCCGGGGGCGAAATCCTTATGCAGCACCGCGTCGGCATTGCGCCGGGCCATGCGGAAATAATGGGCCTTCTCGGCTATTTTGGCTTTCAGCTCGGGCGAAACCCCAGCGCCTAGTTTATCCAGTATCGCGGCTTGCCGGGATTTAAAATCGTCATCCAGGAAACGGTCGGTCCAGTATGTGAGCAATTCCTCCTTGGGGTCGTGCTTGAGGCGCGGCATGTCCTCGAATTCGGACCCGGCCGCTCGCAGGGGAACGTCGCTGGACAGCTCGAGGGCCTCCAACTCGCCGCGAAGCGCGACAAATTCCGATTTGGTTTGGGTGATCTGCTCTGCAAAATCAAGCCAGGCCTTGACCACCCTTTCCCGCGCCGCATCGGCCTCGGTGATTTGCGCGTCTGATTTAGCCTGGCCCATCAGGGCCCGGTATTCTTCCTCCAGGGCCTCGATCGCCTTGCGCTTGGCTTCGAGCAAGATCATGCCGTCCTGGACCTTGGCGAAAAGCGAGTGCAGGTTTAAAGACAGCTCCTGCTGCGCGCCCAGCTTCTCCAACTGGCTGCGCAACGTACGAGAAATCACCTTTTCAAGGCCGTTTTCAATGGCGCTCGGGTCCGGGGCCTCGGCAAAACCGCCCGCGATCATCTTGCCGCGGAACAGGCCGGCCGAGCCCACATAATTGACGCCCTTGAAGCTGAAGCTTTCCGCCAGCATATCGGCGGTAATCTGATGGATCAGATCGTCCTCATCGCGCAGCGAGCCGGGAAGGCCGCTTTCAAACACGGTTTTGCGGATTTGCTCCAAGGGAGCCTGGCGCACTTTTTCAAGGAAGCTCTTGGCGATGACATCGGGATCCAGCGCGCCCGATGGGTGGCGGGGCACCAGCGCGATCAAATCCTCGGGGGACGTCCTCGGATCAAGGCCCAGCATGGCCACGATTTGATTGCGCGCCTGCTTGATTTGCAAATCCTTCCGGCGAATAAATTCATCCAGCTTGCCCTGAAATTGACCGTCGGGGCTTGCCGTTTTTCCCCTGGCCCAGCGCAGCATATGCACGTTCGCCTCGAAATCGCCGGCCAGAATTTCCGCGCGGGCGCTTTCCTTTATCATGGCGTCATGATAAAGGCGGTCCGCTTTCTGCTCCTTGAGCCTCTGCAGCTTGACCAGAACATCCGCGGGAGGCCGGTCATAGCGCAGGCGCAGCTCCAGCCACCCTTCCCCGAAATGCCGGTCGATTTTTTCTTTGCTCAAGGTTCGATTGGCGTAATAATAACGACCGAAGGCGCGCGCCTGATGGTTTAAAAATCCCGGGTCGGGAAGCTCGGACGGGCCCTGCGAAGGCCGGACAAAAATTTCGCGCTGCTTTTGCTTGAGCCGGCCTTTCAATTCGGAGAAATCCCGCGGCAGGGGCTGGGGGCTTCGCGAAGCGGCGTCCTCCGCTTCGCCGATCAAAGCCAGGCCGGCTTTAAGGACATGGGATTTATAGATCAGCTCGGTTTTCTTGATCAGGCTCTCCGGATCGTTCTTAGGCTCAAGAGATTTAAGTTCTTCCTGGGCCAGCTTAAGCTGCGCGCGGGCGGAAGCGGCCTGCACCGCGACTTCGCGCGGAAAATTGTCATGGGCCTTCTGTTCGCTCAGCGTCCTGATAGTTGCCGAGGCCGCCTTGTCGGCGTCGCCCGCGTCCTGCTCGCTCATAGCCCTGATCAACCGGCCCAGCGAGCGGCCCAGCATCGAGAAAGGATCGATGGCCATCTGCTCCACTTTCAGATTTTTCTCAACCATGGTCTGATAGCTGCGGGCCAGCTCCACCCGCGCGGCAAGCAGCGCCTGCTCGTTTTCTTTCGGGCTTAGCTTTTTGAGCAGGCGCGAAAGTTCGGCCAGCGCGGCTTGCGCAGAAAGCTCGATGTCCAGCGGCGAGTCCGCGCTGCGTCCCAACAGATAATTGATGGTGGTCAGCGCCATGTTCCCCGTGGAAAGCGCCTGCTCGCGGCGCAACTTGACCTCATCCCTGTTTTTTCCAGGCGGCAATTGGGAGAGCAGCTCATCGTAATTCTTGAGATTTTTCTGGGCGGCGTCATAAGCCGCGATATTTTGGTAAAGCTGGAAGGCCAGACCCGCTTCCAATTTAGTTTTAAGGCGCAGGTAATACTCGGATTGAGCCTCGTCGCCCTTGACCTGAAGCAGGCGCAGCTCCTCGGGCTTAAACTCAAAGCCGAAAATGGGCATCACCGGGATGCCGGTGATGGCCAGCATGGGAATCCAGCCCATGCCGCCGGAGGCCAAGCCCGCCCCCGCCACAACGTCCACGAAAGCCTTTTGAATGCGGTGATTATTGGCCTGGCTCATTGCTTTGGCGCCGTCATGGCGCTTGGCCGCTTCTTCTAGGCTATGCGATTTACGGGAAATAATCCCAAAGGCCGCATCCAGGGAAGACAGCTTGATGGGTTCGTTGTCCCTGGGCAGCTTGCGGGCAAAATTCGAATCCAGATTCGCCCGGGCCGAGGCCAGGGCCGCCTTGCCGTCCGCGTCGACCAAAGAAGTGATATACCAGCGCCACGTCTCAAACGCCGCGCGCATTTGAGTGGGGGTGATCAGCTTATTGCGATAGTCGCGGATGGCCGTTTCCAAATCATGCACGGCTTGCGGCAATCGCGGGCGCAAGATCTCGGCGGAGTTGGCCCAGAGCCGGGCGCTCTCCACTTCCCTGGCCAAACGCAGGAGTTGGTCGTCATAGGCAGCCTCCATTTCCTCATGGGCGGCGCCCATTTCGAATTCAAAAGCCTTGTCGGCGGCCTGAGAGTGCGGATCATAAAGAGGCAGGCGAATCGTGGCGCCGAGCGTGAAAAATTGGTTGGCCATGATGTCCTGAAGCTGCACACCCACGCTGAAGGTCAGCCGCTCCACCCAGGGAATATAATCCATGAAATTGAATGGATCCAGCCCCAAGCGCGCCTCGAGTTCTTCTTTATCCAGGGAGCGCAGGATTTTGATCAGCCCGTCCGGCACAGACATGATTTCGCGGATATGCGCATTAAGCTCCACCAGATCCGAGGAATCAAGCTGCTTGAGCGCCGCCGGCAGCGCCGCCGCCGGGTCGCGGCCGGTGTAGGAATTATAAGACAAGATCGCCTGGTTTAGGTTTTTGGCCGCCTCGGCGAGGCGGACCTCGGCTTGCCGGCTTAGAGCGGGAGAGCCGGCGTTTTCGATTTCCGAACGCGCCACTCTAAGCTCCCATTGGGTCTGGGCTAAATCCTTGAATAAGCCCTGCAATTGCTTGACGCGCTCGACTTTATGCTCCTGAAGCCGCAGGCCCTCGCGGAAAAGCGCCGGTGTTTTGGCCGCGATCAGCGCCTTCTGCGTTTTGGAAAGAGTCAGGCTGGTTTGGCTGCCGGCCCCGGGCCCGCCGCCCAAGGTGCGCTCGGTTCGATCATCGGACACGGCGGAACTCGTATATCCCGCCATGGCGCTGACCCGGGTATTGTCCAGGAAAGAGCCGGCCTTGCGCAAATCCTGTATTTCCTTGAAAATCCGGCCGATATCCTGGGTGATGATCTTGCCGGCCATATCCCTGTCGAATACTCTCTGCAATTCTCCAAGCTGCGCGGATTTATCCCCCTGCCGCCGGCTTAGGAACTCATCGAGGCCGCCCTTGTAGGCATCCAAAATCTCGCCGCCGCTTAATTTCTCCCGCGCGCGCCCTAAGGCGCCTTCCCAAATCTGGCGCAAGGTATAGGAAGTCTCCATGTTCAAACTCGCGCGATTGTTCATGCCCAACCAGGCAGCGCCGTAGCCGACGCCGATGCTGGAATGCTCCCCCAGCTTCTTGGTGGCTCTGAGATTGCCGTAAAATTCCTTCGCCGTGCCCAAAATCTTGCCCTCGGCGCTGATGACCAAACCGTGATCCGGAAAGCTGGCCGAAAGAGTATCGGAGAGGGTATTGAACTTTTGGCCCAGCTCGCCTTGAACCTTGTTGGAAAACACGGCCCAAGGCTTGCCCTTATCATCCTTGAGACTGAAGCTGTTAAGTATCGAGGCGCCCATGGCCGTCTGGTTGATGTCGTCGGTTCCGCTGGTTTTTGAGAAAAACATATCGAGGGAGAAGCCCTTATCGGAATCCATATTAAAAAGCCTGGCCACGTCAAAGCTGGGTCCCGCCTGGGTGCGGTAATAGCGCCTATCGTCAGCCTTGACATTAATAGGGAAGTCGCGCCTGAGATCAGGGTCGAATCCGGTGAAATCCAGATTGATCGGCTGCTGGAAAAAGCGCGGATCCTTGACCCAAAGCGCCTGCTGCTCGACATTTAAACGCGCGACTTCGTGGAGCTTGAGCGAAGCCTTGGTGACGCCGCCGTAGTAGTAGGGTTTTTCCATGGCGTTGTCCAAGGCGAAATCCGCAAAACCGGCCGCGCCCCAATACAGACGGTCGCCGAACAAAAACTCCGCGTGATCCTCGAAAACCCTCAGACGCATTTGCTTAGCCTGAGAGACGACGCCGGCATCCGGGGGAATATCGTAGGCGAAGCGGTGCAGGTCGACGTCGATGTAATTAACCCCGTTTTTAAACTGCAGGGATTCAACGCCCAGGCTCAAGCCCTTATCGCCATAAGGAGCGTTCTCGTCGTTGGAGGGGCTGCCGAATACATAGCCGGTCAGGCTCAGATTATTTCCCATCACACGACCGATATTGCCCAAGGTGACCTGGGTGGCGTTTTCAAGGCCGTGCGGCAGGGAGAAGCGGCTCTGATAAACCAGATAAAAACCGTCGGCCGTGTCGCTGAAATCGAGAATCTGCGAGTGAGGGATCAAATTGGCCAAGGCCGCGGGGTTTCCAAGCAGGTCCTGCCTGATGGGGTCTAAGTTCTGCATGGAATTTTTGTACTGCCACAGGTTCAGCACGCCGTCGACAAACGCCGAGAGCTGGGATTTTTTGACCACCATGAATTCCGGATCATCCCCTCCCGAGCCCGCGGCCCACATCCCGCGGCTCATGCGCAATTTTTCGATGCGGGCCACGCGCGCGGGATCAAGCGAATCCTGCAAGGCCGGATCGGCAAGGACCTCGCGCAGACGCGCCTGCTTGGCCTCAAGTTCGAGGCGCTTCGACTTAAGGATGGCGTCGGTGCGCTTGAGCTGATCGTTGACCTCGTGCCAGTCCTTGTTGGCCTCGCCCACGGCCTTGGTTAAATCCATGATGGCCGAGATATCCTTGCCCACCCGGGCCAGGGCGCTTTCCTCGGGGCGGCTTAACTGCCTCAGCCAATTTTCGATGCGCGCGCGCTTGGTCTGCAAATCCTTGTAGGTTGTTTGCAGGGCGTCGTGCATTTTTTGCCAGGCCTCCACTTCCTTGTCGCCCACGGTCAGGCCCTTGCCGTAGATCTTGGCCAGCGAGTCGTAATAGGTGTTGACCTTATCCACGGTTTTGGCCGCGTCCTGATCCCACAGGATTTTCATGTCGAAGAAATCCACGCCTGAGCCCACGAAATCTCGGATATTGCTCAGGTTTTCGATGGTTCGCTTATAAACCGATTCGGCGCTCTCCCGGGCGCCCTGAGAATTCACATAGGGAATATCTTGACTGCGGGCCATGGCGATGGACCGCTCGATGGTCAGTTGGGCCTTGTCCAAGAAAATCTGCGCCAGGGGAATCTGCTCTCTTAAGGCGTCGTTGGAGGCCTTGATCACGGCATCGGCGAATAGGAAGCGGGCCACCGCGTAAGTCGCCGGCGCGCTGTCCGGCTGCTTGAGGCTGGCGGGAACCAGCCGCACCCCGGCATCCTTGGTTAAAAGCGCTATGGCATCATAAGTCGACGCCTCAAGCGGCTTCTGACTTCCCGTGGGAGGGCCGCCGGAGTTGCCGATGAGTTCTATTTTGGCGCCGCTTCCTTTCCCCTTGGCGTCTTCCCCGACCTGCAGCAGCCGATCGCCCAGCCTCTGGAAAAATTCAGTGTCGACTAATTCCTGCAGCTTGGCGGCGCCGGCGGCATCCGCGCTAATGTCGGTGCGCAAGCGATGAGCGGAGAAGTTATACTGTCCGTTGGAAAGCTGCTCGATTTTGGCCAGGATTCTGTTGATTTCGTCGGCTTGCGCCTTATATTGCGCGGCGCGCTGGACTCGCTCCGGGGCATATTTATTGATTTTGCCGGGCAAATCATAGGGCTGCAGCTCGCCGTAAAGCATTTCATTCGGGCCGCCCTTGCCGGCCGGGCGGGACTCTCCTGCCGGCAGCGTCGGGCCTTTGCGCCAAGCCACTTCATCCTTGCCCTCCTTGATGCCCTTATGATGGCCCTGAGCGTCATCATAGCCGTCTATATTGCGCTGCAGGCGCGAGATCCAGTAGTTGATGGCATCGACAGACGGCCCCGGTTGGCCTTCAGGACCGCCGTGCGAGGCCAGGGCCCAGGGCACGGTTGTGTTGTAAAGTTTCTTGGTTTCCCTGATCAAGGTCAGCTTGCCGTCATAAAGCCGGAGCAAATCGCCGCCCGGCGGCCGCGCGGACTCGATGGATTTATTCTGGAAGGGAATGAGCACATCTCTGATCACCCGCTCGGCCTCGCGCACGGGCGGCAGGATGGCGTTTTGCAGAAGAGCGTTTTTACGAACAACCACGGCCTGCTGATTATCCAGCTTCTTGCGGAAAGCATCGTCCTTCATGTCCGTGGCCCAGGCGATGTCGGCGTCCACATCCGCCTTCACCTGATCGAACATTTTGATCAAGCCTTGCAACATCCTTTGAGTCTCGGGCAGGACATTGCCGACGGCGTCATTCAAAATGGGAAGAGCCCCGTCGGCCTCGGACCAGCGAATCACCTCATAAGCGGCGTAGGGCAGGAGCTCGGCGATTTTAATGACGTTGATTTGCGCCTCGGTGACCCGAGGCTCGTCGCTGCGGGGGATTTGCACCGCCCGTATTTTATCGCCGTAAGCCTTGATATTATCCTGCAGTTGGGTGAGGGTGCCGCCTGACAGAGGAGGCAGGCCCGCGTCAGGGACCGCCGCGTTGATTCGCGCGGCCAATTGATCGATTTCCATCGTGAGAGCGCGCGTATTGCCTTGGGCTTCAATCAGGGTTTCCCCCGCCTTTTTCTGCCAGTACCGAGCGGACTCGTAGCTTTTTGCCCCTAATTCATCCTTCGTTTCCCTGGTATTGCCGGGATCCAGTTTAAGGTTGACGTAGTTCAAGGTTTTCTGAAATTCGTCTTGCTTGGCTTGCCAATGCTGCTTGCGCTGCTTCAGAGCCTCGATCATGGCGTCGGGCTGAGGGCTGGTGATTTGATTCCGAGGCCCGGGGATCGCGTTAATGACTAGAATCATGTGTTCCAGATCGGGTTTGCCCAATTCCCGCAAACCGCGCTCGGCATCCGCGATGTTCTCCCTGGCCTCTTGCAAATCTTTTTCCATTTTCGCCAATGAGAAGGCGTCGGGATCGTTCGGATTGCCCTTCTCGCGGAGCCGGACCAAGTCCCCGTTATTGATCTTCCTAACAGCCTCGTTATAGAATGCCTCCGCCTCCCCGCCGCCGGCATCCCTGTTGATTACGGCGATTATTTGAGAAATTCTAGTCTGAAAAGAGCTGATGGCCTTAACCCCCGCATCGGCCTCGTTGAGGAAGCGGAGCATGTCGTTCTTGCTGGTTTGGCTCTCCTTGACGTTTTTCTCCACGTCCTTTTTCCATTCGCCGGTCTTGGCCAGTTGGGCTTCAGCCTCGGCCTTATTCTTGATATTGCCGTCATGCCCGGTCTTTATTTTCTGCAGTTTCGCACCCAGGAAGGCCTGCATCTCGCGTATGACTTTCTGGGCCTCGTTGATTTCCTTGACGGCGAAGGCCAGGTCCACGAAAGCGGCCAGGCGCGAGGCATCGGTGCGGAAATTGAGCACGGCCTTGCCGTCGCGGCGGTTGTGCAGGGCCAGATTGTGCAATTTATTCTGCGCGGCTAAAAGCCGGGTCAGGGCGTCGCGATTGGCCGTTTCCCCCGCGAAATCCCCGCGCAAAACCTCGATTTCATCCATCAGCGCGTCGATTTCCTTGAGCACGGCTTGATCCACGCTCAGTAAAGGGCCCTCCTTCCGGCGCAAGGCTCGATCTTCATCGATGGCGGAAACGCGCTCATACAAAGCCTTAAGCGAGGCTTCTTTCACGCCTAAAGCATCCCAAAACCCGGCCCGATCCTTGGCCTCTTCGCCCAGCCGGCCGTCCCGGTTATAGTAGTCCTGGATCTCCTTGAGTTTCTTCACTTCAGCCAGGTTATCCGACTTCGGATTTTTGAGATCATCGCCCTGGGCCAGCTTGGACTCGATATAGGCTTGGGCTATGGCGGGGTCGAGCTCTTTTTTCAGGCGCTCAAATTCGGCCCGCTCTTGCGGAGTGATGGGACGGCTTTCTTTTTGCAGCTCGGCCGCTTCCTGATCGGCCTTTTGCGCTTCGTCGCGCAGTTCTCGCGCCTGCTTCTTGGCCGCGCCGGCTTCCTTGCCCAGGCCGCCGGCCATGCCCTTGAGCTCCTTAATCCGGGCTTCTATTTGCTCGGACGATTTTTTGTAGAGCTCCGGGTCAAAGTTATAAACCTCTTCGCTCTCAACACCGGCCGGAGCGCCCAATGCGCCGGCGATCTGACCGGCTTGAAACCCGGAAAGATCCGCCGCCGAGGGCATGAATAAACGGATGGCCCAATTGGCGCCATGCATGGTCCAGTCGGAGATATTGAGGCCCGTAGCTTCCTGCGCCTGATAAAGCATCCAGTTGCCCCAGGTAATAGCGCCGCCCATCCCGAAAACCCCTTCCCCCTGGCCGCCGTCAACCGCCGCCCCGATGAAATGCAGCAGA